>QDKV01005245.1_pt1 | contig 39003 bp, 38 predicted proteins | sample 1861101 | NCBI WGS metagenome assembly QDKV01 (sample SAMN04275158, study PRJNA302643) | Fungus metagenome, whole genome shotgun sequencing project. | isolation source: fruitbody | host: Mallocybe terrigena | place: Sweden | collected 2013 | reverse complement strand
GTCCAGTCTGTGCATTTCTACTTGACCACTTACCATCAGGACCATTCCATACAAGAGGCTCTCACAGCACAATTTCGCCATGTGCGCTGCCGCCGTGGCTTCCCGAGGATGTTGTTCAACGTATGAACCGCGAATTCGGAGGCCAACTAAGGAAAGAGCTGGTTGAAATGATGAAACATATTTCTTTTGGGGGAAATTCTGGACGTTCTGTAGATTCCTCGTGCCTTTCTGTTTTGAGATGATCTGTAACTGATGATCATGCCCGGTTCTTTCAGGTTTCCCAGACTTATAAGTCCTCCTCAGGCATTGTCACTGATGTGGCTGGGCCACAAATCCATGTAGTCTGATACCTTCCCATCTCATTTACTTGTCTCATTTATTACTATTTGACTTCGTAATTTCTATCAATTAATATCGCTATTATAAAGGTCTTCGTCACTATATTCTTCATATGCATCGTTTGAAGCGTCCCATATAACCAGGCTGTCCTTCTGAAGCACGCAAGTTGTTGCAGACTCTGATACAAAAAGGAATCCATGACTTTCTCTAGACAGCGGACGTGGTTGGTGAGGATGGTGCAAAAAATTGAACGACACACGATGGCTTCTTACATGGCACCCTATGTCGGCACACCAAACCTCAGCCAATTTCCATCGCCAAATCGAACTATACGGTATCGAAGTGGGACATAAATGGCATAAACTGATTAGAATGTCAGTTAAGGTGCAAAAACTTCATACACGGCACCCAGTCGTCTATGCTACTATATTCGATCCAAAACGGCCAAATTTTGGATGTACGGTCGACTTTTCAACACTTTCGGCCGCATACAGATCCACCATTTTGGACTAATATTTGTCCGCACTGCTAACTAGACATGATCCTGACATGTTGAGGTGGGACACCAGAGACGTGGCTACAAATTGTTATATGCTGTCGAATGTCCAATCCAAGAATGCCAAATTTTGGCACTTATGTACGTTGTAGGTAGGGGGGATTTTTTTTACAAAGTTGATACATCCGCAGGTGGGATCGGACATCGCTACCGACTGGCCATTTCTGACCTACAACAATTGGATCAAACGTTTAGCCAAATTTTGGCAATTCTGTCCGCATAAGAATCCAACATGTAACAGAATATAGTAGGGCCTAATACTATTTACGACCGGGTTTGCTAGCGAACCCGGTCAGTAATAAAAGTAGCGGCTTTGCGTATCGAAACGCGACATATGCGTCGGCTTATTGCTTCTCGATTCTGGAGGTTCGTCGATCTGAGCGAGGAACCTCAATGGAATAAGGTCCCCGTCCAGGAAGGGATTCTTCAAAAAGTTGTGTGCTTCTTCAGCCTAAAAGCAGGGAAGGGTTTCAATATCAACACGCGGTCCCAGAAAAAATGGGCACGAACTTACCGAGTTGTTGATGTTTGTGCCGAACCTCTCCCCCTGATCGCATATCTCCCTCCAAAACGGATATTGGCATCATTCTTGTCGCAGGAATGAAATCTAGACAAGGAAAGAGTGATATAAAAAGTTAGAACAAGGTAAACAGGCACGGACTTACCGAGTTATGGGCATCTGTATATGACCCTCCTCCTGATCGTGTAGCTCCATCTGAAAAAATGCGGGCATTATTCATGTTGCAGGAACAGGAACTAGGTGAAGAACGAATGATATGGGAAGTTAGAACAGTGAAAACGGGCACGAACTTACCAAGTTGTGGGCGTTTATATCTGACCTCCCCTTCTGATCATGCATCTCCATCAAAAAATATTATTCTTGCTGACGGAACAGAAACTAGACAAGGAATGAGTGATATGAGAGGTTAGAACAGGGAAAACGGGCACAAACTTACCGATTGTGGGTGTTTGTGCCCAACCTCTCCCACTTATCGCACATCTCCATCCAAAAAATGTTAGCGCTGTGTGCAACAAAAACTAGATAAAGGAGAAAATAATATGAGAGGTAAGAACGAAGAAAGTGGGCAGGAACTTACCAATTCGTGAGTGTTCTTGCTCGACCTCAACAATTTGTCTTGAATCAAACCCACTCTTGTTCAGACTGAAGCTTCATCGCTTTCGGGCAATGGAAAGCCCCGGAAAATGAAACATCGAATATGTAGCATGCTTGAGAGTGAACGGCACGAAGCCTTGAAAGTTCTGAATGTGGGGCAATCCCCAGTTTGTAGAGGCCTATAGAGAGAGCAGCAATTGAAGTTTCACTTTCAGTAGGCTCGTGACCAGCCTGAATAAGAAGGCGTGACCTTTGGTACGGATTCCTTCGTTATACAGGCTGGTATTTCTGAGTTTGAATCCTTGATCATCGCATTCTCAGGATAATTCTGGCCGGCCCTAAACTCCATCAGCGTGCGTGTTGCATGTGCATGGACTACACTTGCTCGTTGGACATGTTCCTAGTGCGCTAAGACTTCATTGATATGATCAGAGTGTGTCCTGACTTGTGGACTTGTATCACTATCGCTTTCAGCATCCAAATCAGTTCTGTTCAGGTTTAATTCAGACAATGGTGTACTAAGTAATGACATTATAAATCTATACACAGAGGAAGTCAAAATTGCCAACATTAATCGGTCCTTGTCTACTGAGGCTTCTTTCTCTTTCTGAACATTGGTTTCATGTGTAAACGGAGGTAAAGAACGAGTGTCAGACTTTGGGTTAATAGCCTTTGAAGGTGGGAAAAAGAGAATTAACGTGACCTGATGTAGTTTAGGGTCGGTCGGAATCGCTCTGAAGACTTGTGAGAATGCGATGATCAGGGATTTAAACTCAGATGTACCGGTCTGTCTACGACAGACACCCACCCAATGTCATGTGTCTTCTAGACGGACCGGTCACCGGTCTACACTTTCAGTGAAAGTGAACTGAATACTCGAAGTATCATGTGATGAGCATGCCAGTCGAAATTGTTCCCAGTTTTTTCTGGGAACAATTTCGACTGGCATGCTCATCACGTGATACTTCCGCAATCTAGACTATCATGATTGGCTCACTTGTTCTCAAATTTGATAGACACGTTGTACAGTATCTATTGTGTGTCGAGTCTTCCGATGCCATTGATAACGCAGCAAACAACTCGGGGATGTCCAGACCTTCGGACACCACCGATAACGCCAAGCTGAGGACTCAAGGTGACCTTTGGTTCGTCAAGCGTATCTTCGTTCTTTCGATGAGGCAACTCCTTTGACACCATTGATAACACCTCGCCAGCAAAACATCTTGATGGGTGCTTATATCAGACTACATCAGCGTTCTTACATAGCGTCACGTGTCCTAAATTTGGACAAGGATCCGACATACTGTACTATTTCGAATAGTTCGGCCGGTCCCCTGTCCCCGGCCTTGTGGTTTTGGCCGAATTTGGTCACTGTCCCCTGTCCCCCTCCACTCTGGCCAGGGACAATCCCGTGGAGCTTCGTGCTCTGCGCGAAATTGGTTGGCCAAGTTGGCCATAGCCGAAATCGGTGGCCTTGTCCCTTGTCCCCTTGCCGCATGGCCAGTCCCAAAATTTTGGCCACTCTGTCCCCTGTCCCCCCCCTGGCCGAATTTGAATTATTCGAAATAGTACAGTATGCTCATTTTCAACAGCAGTTGGGCCTTTGCCAGCACCACCACCCAACCAATGCTGAAAACGACAGCAGCTTGTCCATTTGCACCCATCCCCTCGTTCTTGCGGGTGGATTTTTTTTCACATTAAATTATAACTACATTAAATTATAACTACATTAAATTATTATTAATATATAATATATATATGGGTTCAGGTCCAGACCCGGATCGACCCTGGACCGGCCCTGGTGAACCAGGTCCTGTCAGGTTCAGGTCCAGGGCCAGTGGTGGTTGGATCGGACCTTGAGGGCCAGGTTCAGGTCCGCCAAAAATGGCCCGGACCTGGCCTGGACCGGCCCTTGGACAGTCTATGAGTGGGGCTCTTGCATCAACAATGACCCAATGGCAGTTGCAGTTAGGCAATGATGACTCTCAACTCAGAGGCTTGGCAATGTTGGCATCATGGTCTGCACTTTGTTCTTGGTGAAGTCACTTTGTTTCACATTCGAAGTCGACACGATTGCAAAGAATATGTAGAGTTCTGCTAGATATAATTCCCATGTGCAGCTATTACCATTGCTTTAACAAAGTTGCATGATATACCGGGTACCCTTCAAGTTCAACCCGTAACTGAGTGATACTAGGATGAAATTTTATGTTTCATTACAGCTCGTTGAAAGTCATCCTATTATAGGCTATATACTGGCCTACTGAAAATCATTCTATATACTAGGTTGAAACGCATTCAACCAATACTCACCCACAATCAGGTTGAAATCGGAACTCCAACCTGCCACAGGTTCAAGACAATCAACCTGATTGACGCTCACACTGGCAGTGTATTGTCCGACTTTGACAACTTATTTATGCTTTTGTGTGACCGTTTGAGAAGCTTTGGCTACTTGGTATATACTTTCAAATTGCTTGTTTTTCCAAAAGAATAAATATCGTATGTTCTCAAGAAAAAATTAAGAAGTATACATCGTGGCCGAAATTTTACATTCGGCCATCTAGGGGGACAGGGCAATTAGAATGTAAGTATATTTAAGTGAGATCAATAATATCAGAAGAGATAGTAAATGTGTATTTTTTCTGCGGCTTAGCAGGGTGTGATGACAACTCGGAAGGCATCATAGAGGTTGTCTCCCCCCCCTCAATTTGAAGGGGAAAGGCTTGCAATGGCACATCGGTTTTGGGTAAGAGTCCTTCAGAGTCTGATTCCGAAATAATTTCAATGACATCCATGGACTTCATGGAACGCAACGTGGGATGTGCAGAAAAAGGAGGTCGTTCCAGCAGTTTGATTCTGTGTGCAACCTCTTTGCGAAATTTTGTTCGATGGTCGGTATTTTCAAATTCTGACTCCGATGGCGAGAACGAGCAATCCCAAAAAGGTTCTCGCTTATCAGTCTGATTTTCGTCTCGTCTCTTCCGCTTAGAAGGAGAAAGTGGCACAAAAGGAACATTGTGGCCCGAAATGGTGATATCAGATTCGTCAAATGAAAACTCCTTTCCTGTCGCACAAATGTCGAAGATTGAGAAGGGCGAAGGAGCGGATTTCTTCCCAACTTGAAGGTTCTGAATCGGGACCTGGGATGTATTAGGAGAGTTCGTGGGTATAATTTCTGGCTGCATTTTTTTGCTGACCGCGCCCGAGGAACATGGAAAAGTTGGATGGATAACGGGGAAGAACACTTTCATGCCACTTTGAGCTGCCCTCGTGGGTACCCGCCCTTTCTTCTTCGTAAGGTCCCGAATCCCTTTCCTGTATTTTGCTGGAGATGAAGGGATTTGTTCAACAATTGGATAGCCCGCCTTTTGGAGAGGTGCTTCCGGCTCATTGCATGACAGCAATCTGCTTTCCCGCAGAAGTACTAAGTCGCATTCGTGTGATACTTCTTCATCGCTTGACGAATGTCCGACTCGGAGGGACTGAAGCAGCCCATCTGACACGGTGACGTCTTCACCATAGATATAGGAGAGAGGGGAGATATGAGGTGGGTTCACAGTCGTAGATTTGTTCGTTGGATTTTCTGTTGGCGGAAATGAGAGAACATCCAAAGGCTCCTCATTATGTTCTACAGCCTTCGCTGTCTTCTTTTGTGGGGCCTCCCTTTTTTCTGGAGCACCTCGAGTTTTCTTCGCCCTCTTAATTATCTTCGCGGCCTTGGTATTCTCGTAATCATTGACGATCCGTGGTTCGACGAGTTTGACAATGCAAGCGGGCATCCATACCCGGATATGTGTTCTGGGGTCGATAGGCTCTTTCTTCACATTCTTCCCATCCTTTTCCCCTTCATCTGAACCCCACTCGTCCGGACTCTCTGGTGCTCGTAAGCCCTTTATTCCTGACTCGGCGAGGAGGACTAATTGTTCCGGTGCGATTTCGAGACGATATTCTGGTAGGCCGTCAGTGAAAGCATGTGTCCGGGAAGAGTGAATCTTGATGATAAGACGCTCTTCTCCTTCCTTCTCTATTGAGCCAGGAATAGAGTCCTGAGCAAACGAGGACATACTCAATGACGAAATTTGTTCTGCGGCCACCTTGGATGGCGTCCCATAGAATCTTTCATTTTTGGCGCAGGATTTCTTTCTTGATATTCCAGGAACGCCTGCTGCGGAGAAGCCTTCATCCAGATTCAATACTGCGCGACGCAAGATGCGGAGGACTATTGATGGCCAAAGGACAGTCCTTAATCGTCTGATTATCGCTTCCTTATAACCCCACTCAAAATAAAGCTCGCAAACGCCTGCCAACCTCGCTAGATCGGGTTCCCTCTCCCAAGTGATCTTCATATTATTACCTGCTCGACCCATGCTTTCCGATGTGATAGGTTTGACGTAAGACAAGAGAACGTCGATATCAGGAAAATCTTCTGTGATAGAATTTGCGAGCAAAATTCTCTTCTGCCCGATTTCACCTTTTGAATTTGTCCTTAATTCGTTGCGAAGTTCATCCCTCCAACAAACAAGAAAGTCCTCAAGAGATTTTCGGTCGAGATTTACAGCTGCCTCGTACAAGCCATCTCCAAAACCGCATCGAGCAAGCGAATGGGCCGTTGTAACACCACAGCCTGCTAACCCGCCCTGTTGATAATCACCGCCACTCATAAGACCAATAAGGATCATGCCGCCACGAGTGAGACGTATATCTGGGTGATTTGCGATGTCTTGAATACGAAATACACGACTGTGATTCTTGTCGTCCTTGCCTGCAGAATTGAGTATCGGGTTGGCGCGATTTCCCGAAAGGGTATTACTTGAGCTAAGAAACAAAGTCAGACTTTTCACGAATGTGAAGGGAATTCCTGACGAACTTTCGGATAACCATTGTCGCTCCAAAGAGGAAATTATCCACGTCGTCCGACAAGACACCGTCAATAATTCCTATGCAATTGAGGTAAGCTAATTCCGCTTCAGCTTCTCCAGGTGCCTACGTCATGGCATCTATTCAAACATGCCATAGAAAAGGCCACTCGCAGACGTACCACTCTCCACTCGAACCCAAAGGCCTCAACAATCTGCTTCATGCCCGGAATAAGCTTGTGGCGGGTCGTATTGATTCTCTTTCCCCGTTTCATATCAGGCCGCTTTGGTCCATCGAACACAAAAAGCGGCAAGAAAGTCGTGCGCATCAAAGTGGAACACCGAAAGAATAGCGTCCTCAACACAGGGTTCTCACCCTCCCGTCCGTATTCTGCATGAAAGAACCATATACTGGCATCGATCCCTAGACGAAATCCACGTTTTTTGTCCGGGTTTGCCTCAAAGCCCTCCTTTATGGCGAGGTGCGTTAGCGAACGGAGGTTGCCAGCTGGTTTGAGAACCTAGGTAACGGCGGGAAATTAGAAATAATTTGTAAATGTAAAAGGTAGACTCGGAACTCACATCCCACAATCCCGCTACCCCCATAGCAGTCAAAAAGAAATTGTCGTGTAAATGAAGCCGTTGAAATTCAAACCTCTTTATCAATGAATTAGGTGTTGTTTTCTAAGGAGTTATTAATCAAGCAGGCTTAGCACTTAAATATGACCCTTAATTGGGTTATTAACGTACAGCTTGAGTTATTGTATTATTATTCAAACTAGTGAGAAAGCTTCACACCTTATTGTTCTTGATTTTCCATGGATTCTAAGTCTTAAAGAAGCAAGTATGGTAGACCTAAACTACGTATTCTGACTACCTCAGCCTTATATAGTATCCATAATTCCAAATTTGGTCGATCACACGATAAAAAGGGCTGGTGGCACATGTACTAGTAGCCACAACCAACGGGCCTCGACCGATTTAAATTGGGTATACACGATTACAAAGGGACTAGCAACCTCGCAAGACATAGCACAAGAAATGTGGCTCCGCCGCTCTGCAAGTACAACAATATAGCCCAGCCCCAAGCTTAACGTTCACGGTCGCTTACTAAAAAATTCAGGGTGATGCACTTTGAGGAATGATTGTAGATCATGTCCCTTACGGACGACCTTTGTCACCTGCAACCTTTTGACAACAAGTGGGTCCGGATTGGGACTGTCAGGCCCAACCTTGTCCAAAATGTCAAGGATTTTTTTGGCTTTCGAAAGCCACGAAGCGCTAACTCCGAGAAAACTCTTGATCGCTTCCGCTGATATGTGTTCTTCGCTACCTTCCTCGTCCTGAAGTTGTGTAGTTGAGTGAACATTGAGAGGAACTGATACAGACATACCTTCCATTTCTTTTCCCTCAGAGCGTTATACAAGGAAATTACGAACTTAAAGTCCTTAACGAGTTGGGAGTCTGGTTTTCTTTTCTTCCAATTGCCTTTCAGGAATGCGACTTGATCCGAAAGTTTCTTGTTTGTCTGAAAGTATTTCTCCAGAAGAGCTTCATCCGACGAAGGAAGAGCGCCCGCAAACTCATCGTCACTCATCATTCCTTCGTCCTGGGATTCTTGACCATACCAGTTGAAGACGTCGCTATCGAATGGATTAGCCTTCGATTCGGGGACAGCAGCTTTACCATCCATATTGACATCAATTTTGCCTTCTCTGTTTCAGCATAGCTTCACTGAAAATGAGTTGGCCAAGCTTACCCACTGTGAGATCTTGTAAATGTTGATCCTCCATGTCGATATCTTGGTTCAAAGATGGGTCGATACAGCCAGATAATTGAAATGGGCTTTTCGGAACCCCCGGGTCAAGAGTACCTGAAACCGACGTTGGACTGGCATTTGGGCTCGGAGGCGACGCTAAGTTGAGGGTAGAAATTGGGTTGGGAAGGAACAATGTTGGAATTGAAGGCGGAGTTGGATTGGAATTAAACGATGGGTTGAATGGTACCAGAGGTAGATGCGACGCATGATCTGAAAGTGATGTCGAAGTGGATGGCCCGGGGGATGGACTCGGACGATCTGGAGGTTCGTAGGAGGGCGACGATGAACTTGATTCCAAGACAGACGGCACGCTCAACCTCACAGATTCGACCTAAGAATGAAAACAACAGCGTTGGTAAGCTGCTTCCTTGACCTATGTTTGCAGACTTACGGAAGCGGTGACTTCACTGAGTGATTGAATTGATATTCTATCCTCCTAATTCGGGTGATCGTTGTCAAACTTCAAGTTGTAAAGCAACAATTAACAGTACCTCTGAATTTCCTGGATTTACACTCGCCGGTCCTTCGTTCTTGACAAACCCATATGGTCCAGTGAGGACCTTGTACAGCTGAGGAATGGTAAGTTCCTGAGGATCAGCAGACGAACTGATTTTTTTCGACCAGCGAAGCGCGGGCTGGCGTTGAACCAGAGCGACAAGGGCCGATTTTTTTAAATTCTTTCTGTAAAAAGAGTCAGGAGCAGACGGATATCAGAGGAAAAAACTCGCAGATCGTTTCGGGTAAACTTGGACATATTACTGGCCTGGTAGAGGTATGAAAGCAAACAGGGAAAACTCAACAGGTGCGACTTACTCTTTTTCATTTAATTAAAGCGGGGCCAGACAAATGGCGTTAGTTATCTAACAGCGTGCTACCCGACGAGGCTATAAGGAAGCTCTGAACTTCATCACAGTCAATTAGTCTTCAGAGATTAAATGTGTAGTTACCAGTCAGTTGCCAAGAAAGTGGCGCCGTGAATTCTTTCGAGAAACTTCTCTGGAAAACTACCCACAACTAATTAGATGTACATGTGGATTTTATACTTGCTCACCCGTCGGTGGTCACCATTTTGACTTGATTCCGTCGCTAGGCCGCGGACACGAGAAATTACCGAGTTCATTCAAGATTGTGACCAAGTATCCGAGTCTTCATCAATGTCTGACGAATTGTTTCAACACTTTAGGCCTTAGAGCCTATTCAGTACTACGGCTAAGCGCTAGGTGCTCAAATAACTACTTATAATGAGTATAGACTGTCATTTAGTGTGGCTTCGCTGCATACTAGTAGCAACCGGGGGATTGCTAAATTTGGACCCAGTAAAGTCGACCGGAAGAAATTTTAAAAAATTGAGCCACCTGGTAAAATAAGGTAATAGAAAGACTTGATACGTATACGATAAATGACAGTAGAGGTTTGCATACTAGTAGTTCTCACACTTCCTTCTTAACGAGCTCGCTACTTTATGGACTCCCAGGCTTCAGAATCTATTGAGGGGGGAACTTGCCGGCCGTTTTTGAACCAAGCACACAGTGAAATGTCTCTGTAAGTCTTGAATTAACATACGCGAAGTATAGAGGTATTGAGGATAGAATGATCAGCGGCGCTATGACTGTCACCGCCCTCCGCGCACTACTCAAAACTTTTGGGGAACAAGCTGGGCTCAGTAGGCTGAAAAAGGCAGAACTTATCCGCAATATTTTAGACAAACAGGGCAACCCACTTCCTGAGTCCGTACTATAATTTTAATGCTGGTATCTGCTCTCATTAATAACATGGTTCAGAGGTGGAAACAACTCTCCTGGAAAGGTTCTTCGACAGAACCACAAAGGTCGTAGAAATCCATTTGGGAAATCTCCAAAGAGAATCACTCTTTCAGAGAGGCGCCTACAGACGTTATTTCGCTTGGATGATCCTGAGGTTGAATCGCCGGAGACAATATCGAAAGACTCGCTGTACAAATGGGTTAGTATTCGTACACATTCCAGAATGTTTTCTTAAAGTTTTCTATAGGCCGTCGAATTCATGGAGAAACGTAGACACGCAGACCGCATGGCGATTTCAGATGGTCGTACTCAAGAGAATCGTTTTTTGAGTATCTCTAGGCCCTCGAGTCTTGCCGAAACACCTCCGACTGGCTCGTCCCAGTTGTTCATGACTGGAAATTTACATCTCAGTCCAGTACGACTTGAGGAGCCAATAAATGATGTTAATATAGGAGTTCCGATGGACGTACAACTTGCCTCAGGATCATTACAACCCTCCGTCGTCACTGGTGATCCTGTTTCTAATCATCGCGTCTCCTGTGAACCGAAGTACCTGACCTCCCCCAGTAAATCTTATCCTGAGAGAGTTTTTACACTTCATCTTGCTAGAGGATCAAGTCTGGAATATACCGATGCAGATTTCTGCGACCCACCTTCGCTGAATGGCTTGATATCCTCACCGCATGCTATGTTTGCGATCTGGGATGATGCATCCACGTCTTGGAAAGGAGAATCTCCGCTCGTTATCCGAGGTATACCTGTTGCTGTCAAGTACTGGAAGACCTTTTATCAGAGCTTCAAGGGCAGGCGGGCTTGGGAGACATTCAAGCAAAACTGGGCGAGTTGGCAGGTATGACGATATACTATACGAGAACCTCACTTTAATGATATAAGTTATAGATTTTGATGATTGAGTACAGCAGTATGCCTAGCGGTGAAACATTTACCCGAAAGTGGACAAGAGACGGCGCATTGATGACTTCGCATCAAATTGTCAAGGCCCTCCGAGATCAATGTAAGGAAGAAGATGACTACTGGTCCAAGAAGGCGCAAGAGGAATATATGCCTGAGGAATTTAAGCGACTTTTTTCTTATAAAGGAAAAGGCGGCACATCGAAAGTATTGGTGGACAAAAAGTCTATAGGAAAAAGATATTTGCAACTCACAGGATATGGAAAACATAAAGCTGGAGGACTTGCCGAGGATGAAACCCACTCCGAGCTGTTCTTTCCGAGCTTTCAGTAGAGTCCAGTAGGTTACCATAAATTCACTGCTCTAAAAACAGAATCAGCAGTGTTCTGGGTGTTATTCTGGTATTCCCCAAAGCACGCTGTAGAAATCTGTTTATTTCTGAATCCATCCGTCCACCACCGCCCACAAACACAGACGCACAAGTACCCACAACCAAGTTGGACTAGCCGACTGCACAACGCTGTTAGCATGGAGGACAATGCTGATGGAGCCTCAACATACCTGTCCAAATGAGAAGGGGACCCTGCCAATAGATGCGAAAGCTGCTTCAGGACAAGAGTCTGGTAAATCAGCCGAATGGCAAACTCACTCAGACATTTGCTAGTTCACCTAGTTACGGGCCCAAAAAATGTTACCCCATACTATGAAATCCGAGTCAGATTGGAAAATGTGATTATAAGGAGATGTGCATACTGGACCCGCATATATTAACTACTTGATTGAGAAAATCGACGCGACGAGAACAAGTGGAAGACGGTACATGGCGTATGCCTTCGGTCCTAGGCTGTGCGACAGGGAGTCAGCCTAGTGCTGTCCCCTTAAGGATGAAAATTGGAGTGCTGTGCAGCCTGTGATGGAGTGCCTAAGCATATATGCGTCAAGAAGAGTGATGACGGCGTACATACCCTTTGACATACCATTTGGCATTATCGTCGGTTGTTGGTTATCCAAAGGCCAGAAGAACGCAGGGAACCACAAAGAGCTATCAGCGATAATGACGAGAAGGGAAATAGCAGTATACCAGGCGTGAGTCCTGCCTTGAGGACGAGTCCATCATGATGATGAGGTCGTCAAGAAATAGAATGCGATCGCTGGTTGCAAAACGGCGAAACCCACGAGTGACTTTGCTCTCCAAAAAACTCGCATTCCTGCCAGAATGGATGGCGCAGGCGTACGGTAAGAGGTGTGAGAGAGCAGGATAGGGATGATGGCAGATCAACGAACAACAAATAAAACAACAAGGTACTTGGGATTCAGAAATAAAAGCAACGTTCACGAGCATGGATCCTGTGATACTGGCTAAACAAAATCGGCAAGTACAGAAGGCACAGATTCGTGCGGAATCACCAGTTTTCCACAGATATCATCAGAGAGCGGCGGAGCCGGTTTTCACTGGGCTTGAAGCCTGAGGTACACTATCACCTGGCCAGTAAATTTAGCGCAGTGTTATTCTTCTTCCTTTTTGTGGGATAGTAAATTGGAAAGAGCGCTCTATATCTTATTTTGTTAACAATTGAGCAAGTCGTGCGAGAGAAATTCATGATTGATAGAGGTTCTACTGCTCATTTTTGTCCTGTTGATTTTCTGTTCATCTCAAGATCTTTGAAGGCTCTTCATATTCTACTTTCTTCAAAAGATGTGAAAATTTGAGTTGTCCTAGACCTATCTAAATCAACCACGACCACCCTGAACTTATGAATATACTTGACTTTACGGGAGGCACTGTCAAGTGCGGCAAGGGCTCAACTGAACTCGTTGCAATTTTCTTCGTAGCTATTAAGGCTCTTATACGTGTAAGAGCCATCCTTACATATGCACCCATCCTCCAACAAGGTACACCCATTCTGAGCACGACAAGGAGGGTGCCCGGTGCCCCACATTAACACCACCTCCTCCCTCAAAAACGAGCATACGTGCTCGTTTTTGAGGGTGGTCGCTTTTTCCCACCACCACCACCTCCCTTCTCCCGAGCATTCGCGCTCGTTTTCGAGGGTGTACCACCGCACCCTCCTCCCTCAAATGAGCACACGCGTTCATTTTGAGGCTGGTTGCTCTTTTTCCATCACCACCGTGACTTCTCCCTCAAAAAGTATGCTCGTTTTCGGGTCTTTGCTGCCACCACCTCCTCCAGCATGAGGTCTTTCAATGTGTATAATTATTAATAATGTATTGCTGTATTTTATCTGCAAAACTCGCTAGAAACCTGTACCCTTCGTTGCGGGTACGGGTTTTGATTTGTTGAACGTCAAGTTCAGTGGACAAAGTTTGACTTTGGTCCGGATTCTGGAACCGGAAATTTTCTAATGAACTTGACAAATGACATTTTCTGGTAAAGCCTGTGGGCCAAAAATAATTTTATAGATCTTCCATGCTGCCAGGGATGCTCAGGAAATTTCTCTCATAAATTTGATTGGAGAAGCTTTTGAGAGAAGTCCTTCGAAGAAAAGGACTCCGTGATAGCTTACTCTGGTTCTGATTAACTTATCAATTAAGCTACTAGCTTGTCATCCTGGTGTAGATTTTATTTGAGAACAGGCTTACGGGAGGCTAACTTTATCTCCCGCAATTTGGCAGGAGATTGAATTATTGAATCTAGGTAGGATTTCGAGGGAGTTCCGGATTCCATATTTCCATATTCTGTCACAATATTTGTGACCTCCTTATTTTTGTGACGTTCTCGTGATGAATCGTCAAATTTCGTTGCGGAATGTTGGATTCCCAACAAGGTGTGTATTTCATCGAACGTTCATAATTCTATATACTAATTTATTTCACAGGCCATTGTTGAGGGGGGGGCCGCCCTGTGACACGATCGACACGAAAAAGCGGGGCCGCTCCCTCCTATATGATACTAGTATATCGAAATCACCTCACGACACAATCTATGTGACACGAAATGGCCAGAACGCGACGCAACACAGCCAGGATGACTACGACGCGACACGGCCAGGACACATCAGGACGCAGCCACGACGTGACAGGAGGACCGAAACACAACGGGAAATGGCAGGGCCCCTGCCTATTTCCCGCCCACTCCCTCTGCAACGCCGCCCCCTCCTCAACGCCGCCCCCTCCTTTGCAACACCACTTCCTCCTCGGCACTCCCTCCTTCACAACATTGGCCCCTCCTTTGCAACGCTGCCCCCTCCTCACCTCTCCTTGCAACGTCGCCCCCTCCTTTGCAATGCCGCCTCCTCTGCAATGCTGCCTCCTCCTTTGCAATGTTGCCCCCCTCCTTGCCTCTCCTTTGCAATGCCGCTCCCTCCTTCATAACACTGCCTCCTCCTTTGCCGCCCTCTCCTCGCCTCTCCTTGCAATCCCGCCCTCTCCTTGCCCCTCCTTTGCAACACTGCCCTTTCCTCAGCCCTCCTTTCAACACTGCCCCCTCCTTTGCTGCTTTGCAATGCCGCCATCATCCAATACCCATAACATTTATCAAATCCCCTACCCCCACCCATGAAAACCTGTACCCGTGTGTGCGGGTATGTTTGCTGGGGGAGGGGCATGGGTAGCCCTGGAGATACCCCAGGGTTACCTGTGCCACTCCCTACTTATGACCTCCTCAATTTCTAGCTCCCGAGAATTCTTAATTACATTTTAGGTTTAGTAATAGTCTAGCGCTACATAATTCGTACAATCTCCCACTCAATACTGACATTTTCTCAGCGGCACTAAGTACAATATTCAGATGCATCGTTCGAAAGAGAGCTAAAGAGAGCTACTATTAGTAATGGACAGTACATATTAGATTCATCTTAGCAGGAATTAGTCCAGGATTTTTCGTGACCTCTCTAAGATTTATTAATACTTAGTAGGTGCAGGTTCAGTTTGAATATGCATGTCTTCCCCCCGTCGACCTGCCAAAATTCGTGTAACGTATTTAAGTTATCCTGACCCCAGTGACTGTCAGACTTGCGGTTAGCAGGCATCCTGTGATCTGTTGAGCTTGAAGTACACGTCAGCTTTTCAAGAACGGATGTTGATTTCTACTAGTACAATGACAGTGACAATCAGAATAACAGTATTAAACGTACAAAGAGAGAGAAATCAGCATGACAAGTATTGGTCGACACTTGAAAATGACCTATACTTCATCTTCCAAGCACCCCCCAAGTTCCTCCCCAAGCAACCGATAGTTTGCTCCTTCCTTTACTTTTCCAAGCTTCTCATACGACACACTGATCACCTCCAGTAGCCATACAAACGGAAACTCCGTATCCAGTCCCTCCTTTATCATAGCCTTTTCAAGCGTCAATGCCTTCTTGAGCACGGTTGGGTTGATCTGGGAATTCAGCACCGTATTTCGGAAAGCTTGGATTTGGGCTTTGAATGTGGTTCTCAGCTTATCGGTTTCAGGGGTAGCATTGACACAGGCGGGACATTTGCATAAAAAGCTATATGGTGCGAGTTCGGTTCGTCGTGCAGCGAGGCTGCGGTCCGCTGCGCAGTAGGAATAGAATAGTTGTTCGCCAGCTTTGATGTCGCGTGTCGCATAAAACTGCATAGAGAAAGAGTTGAGTCGGAAGTCATGCTTTATATTGGGAATGCAGCTTAAAGAGTATTAGTCGTGTCTGGTTAAGAGTTAAACGAAGCGAGATACCTGTGGTTAATGCGAGACCCAATTTTGCAAACAGCACCGTAAATTTTATCCTTGTCACAACCATCGTATAATCTGTTGATCCCATAACTGTTGGTCATCATGACCCCATAGAGAGGACCAAACCCATCGTCCGTACGCACATTCTCAAGCGCTTTGTAATCAGCCCGGCTTTCGGATGGTAAGCGGGCGATGGCAAGTTCGAGCGTACGTTCGATTTGGAGCATCGTCGCTCGCATCTTTTGCTGAGGATCGGACATAGCGTCGGGCAGTACCATCACCATCTTATTGGGTGTAACAAGCAACGGACGTTCGGCGAAGATGAGCTCTCCTCGTTTGATATGGCGTTTCGCAAACAGTCCTTTACCCATCACAGGCGTTGATCCGACCTGGCACAAATCTGGGCGGCTAGGTTTCGGGATGCGGGCAGGGTAGCCTGGAGAGTTGAGTACTTTTGCCTTTGCCGAAAGACAGAGCCATTGGCATTGAATCTCGTCATCTGGAACGGTATGCGGTATGGAGGTGAGACGGCCCATGTTCTTGGTGAGTTTAGAGACTTCTGGATCGGATTCCTTAAAGACCAACATGGGACCTTTGGAGTCAGAGAAGCTTGGAAAGCCGATAAGACCTAGAGGACTAGCAGTTAGTGAGATGCCAGGTTATCATCGCATATATTCACCGTTGTTCTCCAGAGTTGGATTATCAGACGCGACAATTCCTTTACCGGCATCAGATCCTGTAAGATTCCATAGTCAGCTTGCTTCTACACGCATACGGTATACCTTTTGTGGTCCTCACCTTTGGGATGCTGAGAAGCGTGAGGAGCAACTGCAGCTGTCGACGAAGACACAGGTTGGGATTGCTTCTGTGCATCTCTGCGCAGCGCAGCAGCTTTTTTCCCTTGGGCTCTCAGTAAAAACCCGCGCTTCATGGTGGTTCGATATCGAAGGAGAGTGTCACAAGGGGATTCAACGTTGGAGTGGCCTTGGGCTTTGCTATCGTTGTGGTTTGTTGATCCATTCTTCTACAATCGAAGTACAGACCGTGTGCAATTACGTAGTACGCTCAGGTTGCAATACATTGTTTAGACAAGAGGCTAGCAGTTCTTCCAACTCGGCTTGTGCTCTCTGTGGTGATAAGCGGACTCTAGAGATTTCGAAAGTTTATACTCATTTCCAATTTATCTCCGAGTTCCAGTTGGAACTCAGGCATGTACCCCTATACCTGTACCACCCCACGGACCTGCCCTCGGGTGGAAAGTTAGGACCCTGGGTCGCGGGTGACGAAGCATGCCTCCTCGAAAAGCAATAGAGGTTGGAGAACCAGGATGACGACCAAAAGTTGGGATGGGAAAGGGGTGATGGACCTAAAAACATGGGTTTTACCCCCAGCCTCTGACTTTCAGGGAGGTGCTCGAGTTCCAACGGGGACTGGAAGGTAAATAGTGTTAGTCTTCTGTACAATCATAAACCGATCGTAAACAACCAAAACCTACAAGTAATCATCAGTAGTATACAGTCCACTATGATCACAGGCGTAGATTTGATGGCAGGAAGGATCTCGGTGCCGCCAAAGTCAGCCTCCATAGTTGCAGTGCTTCCGGGTTTCGGTGGATGACTGGTTGGTGTATGGGCCTAGAGGAAAGAGTTGACGTCGAGGGGGAGAGAATGAATATGACCTCAGGCCTTGCGCTTCGTCGGAGGTTGAATTAGGGACGAGGGTGACCATGAAGGCCTTTGAGTTGCGGATGGTGGGGTAGACTTCAAGTAGCGCTGGGAAGGAGAGGCTGGTGCATTTAACGAGGATAAAATCCTTGCCCTTGGTGGTGGGCTGGCCGAGTGTGGCGATCGCACGCTGTGGGTAACATGGTCTGGAGTGTCGGTACTCTCAGTGCTGAGGTGGCCTGACCTCTGATAGTAGTCGGTATTTTTTATATAATTGATTGATAAATTATGCAAAGCCCATATCAAACGAGATGCAAATTGAATCCGGTTGCGACTTTACAGCAGCTGAAAATATACATATCAGCGATGAGATTAGCATCTCAATGAGCAAAACCAGAAACGCACACTTTCTAAATAAAATCAAGACGACGCATGGTTGCCAGCCGAGAAGAACCAGATTCTTTGGTTGTTGAGTGCTTGGCGACCAGGATATAATTCTCTGTCTTTTCTATTGCTCTCCCCTGTCCGCTCCATAAAATTTCCCCTTCTACAAATTCTTCTGACCAAATCGCATGATCAATATCCTCCTCGTTCTTAATGACCTTCCTAAACGCCAACACCTGGGTTTCCGGCGGAATCTGTGCAAAATCAATCTCCAGGTGCATGAAATCAACGATAGACAAGATCGGATCGAAAATTTTCAGCAAAGTTTGGTTCCTTTCACTCTCTATCCACTCCATATGAGCAGAAATGTCGTCCCAGCCAGAAACGAGGTAAACGAGTGCCAGATCCTCAGTTGCATTGTAAAAGGTGAGGTGGTATTTCGACCACTCGGACTGCCAATTAGAGAGTGTACGGAATTTTGTGCGAACCTCGTCACTGTCGAGGGTGAAGGGTTCTTTAAACCTGAAGGTGACGAATTCTGTAATTGGCATACTGATGGTGGACGGAGAAAAAGATCAGGGACTTTGAAAGCTTGACAAAGTTATCAGATTCGTGTCTGATCTCCTAAGACAATGTATGAGAGCAAACTGAATCTGCGGAGTTTCTGCAAAACATTGAAGGGAAAAGGTATATGATCATGTGCCCCAAACACGTCTGTTCTTCACGTTATCCTCTCAGACGACCGACAGTATTCATTGTTGTGTGGCCACTTGACATGATCTCTGTGAGCATAAATGATTGCAGTTGGTTTCATGAGCAACGAATAATCACTTTTCTGTCAGGCATTCTTCATTTTCAACCAGAAAGGGGAGGTATGCAGTTACCTTTTTGCCTGACCAACCCAAATTTAGACCCCCTCAGGTGTTAATATCTAGGCTCTATCGAACCGACTTCAAGTGTGGTCTATTCCTTTGTCCTATTAAGACGGGAAACTGATATATTTGGACGTGCTATGTTTCTCAGGCGATCTATTGCTGATGTTTTTCGGATACAAGTCGTTTCGAACAGCGATGTACGATCTCCAATCATAACTTTGGGGTCCACCAGTTTTTTCCATGTTAGGATAAACAACTTGTATGTTGTTGCGGTTACGAAGTGAGTGACATTTCCCCAGTCCTGTTTTGTAAAATGGAGATGCAATGAACTGGGAACAAGAACAAACGCGAATGCTGCTCTCGTCTTCGAATTTTGCTATCGGTTTATTACTATATGCAAGGCATACTTTGGAAAGGTTGACGAAGAGTCTGTGAAAAACAACTTTGTTTTAATTTACGAACTAATTGATGGTGTGTTCTTCCAGCAATTCGCTCATTTATTCTTGCTGACATCAGGTCAGAAATCAACGACTTCGGCTATCCCCAAAACAGCGAAATTGATACCCTGAAGTCGTATATAACAACTGAAAGTATAGTTTCGACATCTATAGCAGCAGTATGTCATTCCTCTGTCGGGTCATTGTATTACTGAATATCATTTCAGGAGGAGTCATCCAAAATCACCACACAAGCGACTGGTGCAATCAATTGGAGGCGTGCAGACGTCCGATACAAAAAGAATGAAGCTTTCGTAGATGTGATTGAGAATGTAAACCTCAACATGAGTGCAAAAGGCAAGGGTTGTCAGCTGTGACTTAGATAAGACGCTCAAACCATCAGGTAGGCAACGTTCTCCGCGCCGATGTTGATGGCCACATCCAAATGCGGGCCTACTTGTCAGGGACGCCCGAATGCAAGTTCGGACTGAACGACAAGCTTGTCATTGACAAGAACGACAAAGGGATTAGTGATGCGGTCGAACTTGATGACTGTCGTTTCCACCAATGTGTCAGCTTAGCCAACTTTGACGCAGATCGCACTATCAGTTTTGTCCCACCAGATGGGGAATTTGAGCTCATGAGGTTCGTCGTATGCCGTTCTTTATCATGCGCACCCTTCTCATTTGTTACCAGGTATCGCTCAACTTCGAATGTTAAAATGCCACTCCGAATTATCCCGTCTGTTACTGAAGTTGGGACGACTCAAGTGCAATATACGGTGACTGTCAAAGCGAACTTCAATACCAAGTTATCTGCGACGGACGTCGTTTTGCGAATCCCAACACCATTGAACACGACCTCCACAGACTGCAAAACTCCAACAGGGAAAGCCAAGTATACACCATCAGAAAATGTGATTGTCTGGAAGTAAGAAGTATTTGTTGACCGATTTTGGCGTCTGGCTGATATGTTCAGAATTCCAAGACTGCAAGGTGGCCAAGAGTGCACTATTCGTGCAACCGCAGATCTGACAAGAACAACTACGCGACAAGTCTGGGCGCGGCCCCCCATTGACATCGATTTTCAAGTTTTGATGTTCACAGCGTCAGGACTTCTTGTGCGCTTCTTGAAGGTTTTTGAGAAGAATAATTATCAAAGTATAAAATGGGTGAGATATCTTACAAAAGCTAGTGGGAATTATCAAATCAGGGTGCGTAAATATCTTCTCTCATTTCGGGTCTTCATTCACAGCTGGCTTCAGTTCTGAGAATTCCGCTGCTGTAATATGCGTTGCATTAGTTTTTTTATTAATAAGAATGTACTTGCCACATGCACTTACTATTTCATGACCGATAAGCATCATGTCAATATAGACGAAGTGTCATTCACAAGTTATAGCTAAATATCAAATACCGACGCGCTATTACATAGCGTTTGTCTGATTTAAACATCTTCAATCTTGTCCACCACCGTGTTGTTACCCTTTCCGCCCATCAGCCAACCCCAAACCAACCTAAGGAACTTTAGAATCTCATGTTTTGGAGGTATTACGTGGTGTGAGATTGTCAATCATTCACTGACCTATGCGTACAACAGATTTGGGTTTCACAATGGATCGTCGATCGACAGTTTACTCGATAAAGGAGGCGTGTCAGTCGAAGCAATTTTAGACGAAGACGACCTTTTGCAGGAATGCAAGGCGCAAAACACACGTCTCATTGATTATTTCGGTCGAGATAATGTGCTGCAGACCCTGTTGGGTTACGTGACGGGTCAGGTTGAAAGTGAAGAAAGCGGACGGTTCAAGTAAGCCCCGTTGCAATTCATTTACATGAACTTTGAAGATATGTATAATTTGAAGGTATCCTTACATTGCCACGGAGGTCTTATGCAGCGAAATATGGTCAATTGTTGAAACCTGCGTCAATACGCAAGAACAGCTCTTGGTTCCCTTCTGGGAGATAGTCCTCGACAGGTCTCCGGATGATATGAAGACCCGAATGACGATGGCTTCTCAATTTACCAAAATCAACTCAATATTTATTACCAAAAAGCCAGCAGAAGTAAGCTGGTTTGGATGTTGATTTGCGGCGTCTAATCATAGTCTAGATGCTCGCGTTCATCCAGTCCCAACCAGACATTGTTGAGCGACTTCTCCGCCATATCGAAACACCATCATTTGTTGATCTCTTGGGACGAATAATTCAACTTGATGAAATAATTCCCAATAGTAATGTTCTTGAGGTGTGCAAATGTTTATCTCAATCAAAAATCCCATGAAGTTGGTTTTCTTAGTGGCTTTCCTCCGAAAACTTAATTGGTCGACTTATTAACCTCCTCTCTTCGAACCACACAAGCTCTGTTCATTCAGTTGTTGCGGACCTCATTAAAAATATTATCTCAATGGCAACGCCGTCCCCGGGTGCTGGCCTAACTGACGGGTTGCAGAACGGCCCTGCGTCAAATCGCTTTGCTCGCGAACTCGCGACCAACGAGAGTATCTCAAAATTAGCCGATTACATGCTCAATGATTTCTCGCCAGAGAGTTGTAATTCATTGTCGTCCGAATTTGATTCTGAGCATCAGGAAGATGGCACACTAGCTTACCCAACTTTCGAATCGTCAATATCATCTGTTACCCATTCAATTGCTGTTGTTGTGGAGCTAATTCGGAAAAACAATTCCGACTACTTTGAACCATTTCTGTTTCATACTCTGCGGAATCGGCTTATACAAGCCCAACAACATTTGCAACTCTCTGGAGAGGAAAGTCGTGCTTCTTTGGAACAAGTAATGGCAGAATTGGTGAGCCGGCTTGGGGTTGTTCATCTTGGTCCTGTTTTAGAGGTCTTCTCTACTCGAATATCGGACTTCCAGAAGTTTCTGAAAACTCCGCGGTCACTCGTACGTGCGTTCTGTTGCGCCCTGTAATTCCTTCTGAAATCCGAATTTATCAGCAAGGCTCTATCAACACCACGATCGGACCTTTGGTCCCATTTACCCTAGAACGGTATCGAATTGTTGAACTTTATGCCGAACTTCTTCATTGCTCCAACATGTCGCTTTTGAACCGGTCTACAACCTATGCCCACATGTACGATTCAGAGGGCCGCCTACAGGGTGGGCTATCAGGTTTGGAGGAACTCGCCCAGGTTATTGCGCTTAACAGTGGCAACGATCGTCCCAATGAGGCTACTGCCGAGGGAGAAGACGACTCGACCCCTGCGAGAGATTTTCCTATCAGGAGTTTGGCAGAATTTTCGTCACCTTCAACCCTCGACTCAGATGAAGATATGGATTCTGAGGCCGGTAGCTCAGACGATGAAACCATGGAAGAGATTGCAATGTATGATGAGCCACAATTATCGCCCACCCCCGATACAAAGGCCCTTCCCCAAATCACGTCGAATATGACACTATCACCTGAGAGCTCTCTTGCTCCTGAATCTGATGATGGAATTTTAAATACGATAACATTGGATCCCAGTGCAAAGGGTACCTCTAGTCCGGACTCTGAGGCATCTGGTATCCGTTTTCGTCCATCCCGAAGGGGTTCGAGAAAGAGTTCACGGAGAAGGACAACGATAGAGGGTTTGGTGGAATTGCTGCCGATCGGGGAGCAGTTGAAATGCCGTCTCCTAGAGGAGAATGTTGTTGGATTGATTATTGTGGGTTTTGATATCCCTTGTGTTCAAATCAATGTTTCATTAATGCACAGGACCTATTTTTTGAGTTTCCTTGGAACAACTTCTTGCACAGTACCGTCTACGATATTGTGCATCAGGTTGTGACCGGAAATGTGGAGGGTGGATATAACCGAGAATTAATTATCTCTCTTTTCCGAGATGCCAAAATTCTATACCGGATAGTGGAAGGGCAGGCTCGGAATGACGCCGAATGGTGTGCATTAACACGATTTCCGTTGCGCCCTTCTGAATCCATTGATTACATCTAGCTCGCAATCCAAGGGCGTACGGTTAGGCTATATGGGTCATCTGATGCTGATTTCGGAGGATGTCATCACTGCCATGTCGCGCTTTCCACCAGACCTCAGGCTGGACATTGACCAATATGCTCCTCAGCCACAGTGGGATCAATTCATCACGGGGCGTTATAACGAGGCGAAACAAGAAGATAGCAGACTTCTCGGTGGAGGCAAACCTATTGTCAAGCCTGGCACAACAAGAGACTGGAAGGTAGACGAGGATGAGCTGAATAGTGAAGGATCCTCAAGAATTGAGACTCCAATACAGGGCGAGTTCAGACGAGCGGACGCACTGAACTCGCCAAGCATAAAGCAGACGGCAGACTTCGGTCCAGCGCCAATGGATGACGATGACGACAATAATATTATATCTAGTCGTGCACCTCATGTGAGTTTTCGGACTCTTGTTTATATCGCGTATAATGAAAGGCTCCTTTCCAGTTCGCCAGATATCTTGCCCAAGAGATGGGCGTCTCAGATCAGTTTTGTGACGATGAAGACGACGACGAGGGTTGGCTTACACAGTCAACATTTGGTCTCACCAACCCTCCCCTGACGAGGAGAACCTTATTGGAACGCAGACCTCTGGGAGATGGATTTGACGTGCGCACTCCTATAACTTTCTTATCGACACCTCTGATTTTTTTTCCACGCACAGGACTCTTTCAGTCCTTCCGGTACAACAGCGCCGGGCACGTCCCGAGACCGATTCAACTCAGAGGATGATGTAAGAGTTTCTTCCTTGTTCTTCTTGCCTTTAGAGCTTATCTAGTGTTCCATCAGGATGGTTTCGGACCTTTCTCAGACTCAGCTGCAGTTAGCGATGGTTTTATCTTCAACTCGTCTTTTTCTGATGAAGACTCTTCCTTTGAGTCGTTTGGCGATTTTGGTGATTTCCATGGAGCTGAGGAGGGTGAACTAACCCCTACAATATCTGGGAGTTGGACATTTGCTTCGGAGATAGAGACTGTCACTGCAGAACTTGAAAAAGCTAAGCAAAATCAATTTAATTCTAGCAATTCAAGTCTGCCCAACGCTACGACTTCTCGGTATACACCAGACGTGACGAAATTCTAACGATTCCTTGCTATGTAACTAATTTGTAACTTGTAAGTTAGACACGGACTACTTCATTATTTTTCAGTTTTAATTGTACATCTTGTACATCTACCTCAAGTTTGTACGATGGATCTCATGCTGGCTGTTGCGTTTTATGACATCCCATTGCTAACTTTCGCAAGACATAATTTCACCAGGGCTTTATGAGGGACTCTGATCTACAAACCGATAATTCCCTTTCCTCTCTATAGCCTCGAAATACAACGACGAGAGTTGTTGGCCATCCGCATTGGACAGTGTACATTCCACTCGGTCACCAGGTAAGATTGGGCCTACTCCAGAAGGTGTGCCGGTCAGAATGAGATCTCCTTCCTGCAGATTATGTGGTCAAAACAGGTGGTTGAATTGAGTATCAAACATACCTCAAGTTTCATTACTGATGAAACGTGCTCGATGAGTTGAGGGATCTTGAAAATCATATCGCCAGTCGTGCCATTTTGTTTGATTTTTCCATTAACCTACGGAGAAAAAAGTCAGATAATTCTGTTTTGTCGAACAAGAGTTAGAGAATGACAATTAAGGCGGACAAATCACCTTTAGAAGTAGTGTGAGGTCATTGGGATTTTTTATTGAGTCTTTCGGGATGAGTTGGCTGAAAAACAAAGACCAGATGTAAGTCGAGGAAGGAAATAAGATAGAAATTATAGAGTCACCCAACCGGCGTGAATGTGTCAAAGCCCTTTGCAGCAGACCATGGCAAGCCTGCCCTACGCGCTTGATCTTGGAGGTTGCGGGCGGTTACATCCACAGCCAGGGCTAAGTCAACCATCCGCAGAAGAAGAAGATGGGAATTACATGATACAGTTAATATATTATAAAATAAGTCAGCAGAAAACTTACCATAGCCAGCAACATGTATGTCAGCATGAGCTTGTGAAATGTCCCGACCACTTTTACCAATTATCAAGCCAAGCTCGACTTGTAATAGAGAACATAGATCAGCACCAGTTCAGGTTATGTTTAGCCCAAAAAGGGACGTACCCTCATGATGAGCTACAATTCCGCCTGGGATCTCCAACTCGCCTCCCGAAGGCAGATAGCTCGACGTAGGTTTCAAGAAGAAAAACGGTTCCTTGGGTACAGTATTATTCAACTCCTTAGCATGTGCGGCATAGTTCCTGCCTATTGCAACGATCTGTTATGCGGAGAATTGACCGATGCTTGTCATGGAGAGTGACAATTTCTAACCTTCTTGCCATGTCGGATGAACGAAGCCATTTCACGAAATGTCGCTTTTTGAACTACCAGTTCTTCAGAATAAAGAATAATGCAAGACAGCGTGGAATCACCTGCTAATAAGCTCTCAGAAACGCGGGATCAATTCTGAACGACTCGTTCCGGAACAAACCAGTGACTGGCACAAGAATGCAATTGATTAGCTCTGACTCGGAGGTGGGTAAATCTCAACACTTATATACGGCCAAGAGGCGACTTTACGGCGGTTGCGATTCAGCAATTTGATTGACAAAAAGCACTTTCCATAACTGACCAGATGTGCATTGCCCCAAATTTTCGAGATGCAGTGCTAGGTTAGGCGCCTAAAGACGTGGACCGCGTGGACACTTCAAGTTGACAGCTAAATGTACTTGGCACAGGCAACAGACAGTGGGCACAAGTTCTGAAATCGCCATGAAATTCGAACGCAAACATTTCAAGTCCAAATATCCAATATTCAAGTTTTGAAACGCTGATAAGTGGCTATTTTATTACACTTGGTAAGGCCAAGATTGCTTGGCATCTCGGCGCGAAGCTTTTCTTGGCGCTGAGAGTGATCTTCTCTACTAAGTTTATTTCATCTCGGCAGGGCTCATGACCTCGATCAAGGCTTGGAGATTTCCTTGAATGTTATAAGTACGACCAGCGACAAACGACAAACATTGAGAATTCCCCCCACCGTCTCCTCAAAGCGACATACTAGGCTTTTGATGTCTGACAATTCAAGGTAAGTACATCAGCCAATGCTTGTTTCCTTGCCCTGAAGGCGCTCATTTGTTTAGTTCGCGCCCAGGACACTTGGACGTTAAATGGGAAATAGCTGTTGTTTCTTCCTTCGGTGCGTAGGATCATCGCCTTCAACAAAACATTAAACTCACGATGCATTTCTTAGTCATCGTCTTTATAGTGGCCATCTCTGTTGTAATATGTCAAGTCCGACGGCGAAATCATAAGCAGCAGCAAAGGAATGAAGAAAACCAGACACGAAATCGGAAACGAAAAGGAAAACCGGTAGAAAAAACGGGGAAACAAACAGTAAGCGATCCGGAGAGAGGAGAAAAGCATAGAGAAACTGTGGTCGGCGACGAACAAGAGGACGAAGATGAATATGTCGGTGAAGAAGAAGAGAAGTTGGATGATCGCAAAGTCAGTCTTTGTTTTAGATAAACCTGAGTCTACTTCCTTAGCCCTTCAAATCAGTCGAAACGTAATTCGGGCCAATCAGACAAGCCAACATTAGTAAAGTCGAAAACGAGTCGATCGCAACATAGGTCATCGCGTGTATCGAGTCCTTATGCATGCTTCTTCGAACAACCATCTCGAAAGCTACCAAAACATTATCGGACTCAACCATAGTGTTCTCTCCCACTTTTTCTTACTTGCCAAATCGCTCCTTATACATGCTGGGTAAGGTATCCCTTTATATTGAAACCTGTTGGTTCTATGCTGAGGTGTCGTGTAGATCTTCGTCAATAACTTTATTCTCTGTATTATTTTAACATCTACCATGCTGTCATTTTACAATTTCAACAATCGATTGTCATTCAAAAAGTTACTCAGAACAGAATGAGAGTTGAATCAAAATACTTTGGGTGAAGACAACTTATACTGTTTTTTGGACAATCAGGAACCGGATTCATGTCTGGACCATTATTGTATTCCGAATGTAGTTATTCTGGTCATCCTATAATGTAAAGATGGTGTAGATATACAATATATCAACGAAGTAATAAAATAAGAGGAAAAAAACCTCACTAGATGAATGGCGAAATCAAAAGATAATGTAAACGAAGAAATTCGTGCACAAAGGCTGAAACAACATCAATGGTAATTAATAAGGGTATGAACCGAAGGAAAGAGCGTTGATAAGAGGCACTGTTCACAGGCCACAAATAATTGCGTTTGTCCCTTGTCACCTTTGACACGGACGTCTTTTTCCGGAGGGTTACAGTTAAATACAACACCCTAAACAAGTTGCTGTCCGTACAATTCGGAAACGATCGTTATTCATTCCTGGGTGGCAGACCAAAAGGCTGAAGGGTACGCAGGATGATTTGGTGTTTTTCATGACTAGGTGCTGATAGAAACTCTGTTAAAGATCTCGGGTAACGGCGGTGAGGTGGGCCTGGGGAGAGGCTCGGCAGGAGAAGACGGGAACATCAGTGTAACATTGGAACCTGACGATTGCGTGTCGTAGTCCTCTCGTGGTGTCCCTTGATGATCCATCTCCATTTGCCCTTCATCCCAGGTGTTGGGAGTTATGGTACCTTGGAAAGGTATGGGAGGCACAGGAAGAGGAGGGGTAGCAGACTTAAGCAGGATGGGTCGACGAGGTCCAACGTCCGACTTACACGACCGCATCTGGTGTCCTCGCTTATGCATTTGTCTTCCTTCATCTTCTGCCTTTTCCTTCGAAATATTCCTCCAAATCGTCTTCCTAGCATCTTTGAACATTTTACCAAGAACCAAAAGGGGGTCGTCAACATCCTGTGTCCGCGTCATCCTCGTCATTTCCTCGTCGTCATCGTCCTCTGTGATCTGCAATATTACTTCTTGCGCGTTTGCACTTGCTTGGAATTGCGCATGCCGGGCGGCTAGCACCTCCACCCGCAGCCTGTGTTCTTCCATCTCCTCTCTCGTCCGCATGGGTTCGGCCAACGCGACTAACCTCCCATGTTGTCTTTCTAGCCCCCGTCTATGGCGCATCAGTTGCGACCGAGCAGCCACACCAAGAGGCTGATGATATCGACGTTTTCGTGGCCCAATCTCCGGCAAAGGGGCGAACTTGATGCTAGGGGTTAACACAGATCTGCTGGACATTGAAGGTAAAGATGAGAACGAAGTGGTTGTAGACGTGTAAATGTCAGATGTCGAGGGTACAGAATCCAAATCCTCAACTAAAGGAGGGTAGACGGAGGAAGGCTCGGAACTTGTTTCCGACTCCGTACTGGGATCTAAAACAGACATGTACGGCTGTGCTGGGGTTCGTCAGAGTCAGAGATGTTCGACAGGGAAAACAGTCTGCAAGATGGCTGGAGCACACAAGGAACGAATATACAGGGTAATTGGAGAATAAGGGTTACTGTAAAAGTAAACCCACAGCACTGCCCCCTAATTGGTTGGAGCAATAGAATGCTCGTTGCGGAACGTGCCGAAGGACCCAATTACAACTTGTTTCTAAGGTCAATTTGAGAGAAAGGATTGGACGGGAAACGAATTTTCCAACTTGGTGATGATATCGGTTGCTCGCATCAACGACCTGATTGATATCTACTACGAAACTTCACATGATTAAACAGACAAACCACATGGATAAATATTTCAGTGCAACAAAACAGATTGGTCAACGAAAGCAAGAATGTACAACTAAGTTCGTGAGGAGCACTCGGCACAAGCATCCGACACATAAGGGGAAAAACATGCTGATGTCACAACGGTTGACAGTCGGAAAGATCTTGGCAGACCGCAGCAGCTTTGAAGCGAGACGTGCAAAGAAATGGGAGACATAACACGGGTCAGGTAGTTGTATTCTTCTTGACATGCAGTCGAGGAAAAGTGAAGTGCAAGAACCCAACAGCGGTTTTATGAAGTTCGTTGGGGCGATCGTCCCGGCAAAAGCTCAAGAAAGAGCAGGGTAATCGGAAAGCCAAAAACCGCAGCTGACTCATCGGAACTACGGGGGATGTACAAACACTTTGCTCATTTGCAAATGCGATATCCCAAATCCGCAGCAGCGTCAAAGCCGATAGATCGCTAGAAAACGGTAACACCGCTCTGCGTACCAGCATATTGACTCTTCATGTCATCCAAATCGGCAGCGTCATCTTGACTCTTGTAATCATATCCAGACAGACTTCCCAAATCGCTCTGTCCCGCAACAGATGTGGACCCAAAGGATGATCGCCGCCTGAGCCGATCGCTTTGTGAATACGCAATACTCTGGCCGCTACCTCCAACACCACCGACGACGCTGCCGCTGTCGGTGATGCTGGCACCCTGTCTAACATCTTGAGATACAATGGAGGATGCGTAACTGTAGGCACTCCGCTTAGCACCACTGGGACCACGAGTTATTGGTCCAGGACCAAATGGACCTGGAGTATTAAACATAGGCGGCAAACCAGAAGAATAGGTCGCTTGAGAGCGGAGAGACTGAACGTCTGAGGGTATGTACCCAAGTGCATCATGGGTGCGATAGAAGCTTGCGTCAAAACGGCTAGGTGTGCCAGATCTTCCGCGAGCTGCATGAAAAAAAATGAGTTACTCAATATTCCAACTGAAATATCGCAAGCGGGACTCACAATCAGAGACTGCTCCAGGACCGGAGGGTAAATATTCACGAGCGCTTGTTTCGTGTCTGCGGAATTGTTCCATGGACTTGACTAGAGTACGGCGCGGCTTACTGAACTGAATCATGCTGGGCTGCAAGTTGTTCAATGGACCTTCCACGAGACAGTCCTTCTCTTTGTAATGCGTCAGGAGGTAGTGCCAAAGAGGGTGCTAAAACAATTAATTCAGATTTTCAGTATTGTCGAGTCAGTCTCTTTAAGGAAGAATACAACTTACTTTGCTCAAAACCTTCGGGTTCCCAAGAATGACCACCCCATACTTTGCTCGAGTAAGCGCGACATTTAAACGCCGTGGGTCGTTCAAAAACCCAATACCCTGATGTTCATTACTCCTCACACAACTGAGAATGATGTAATCCTTCTCTCTCCCCTGGAAAGCATCAACGCTTGCCACCTCGATCTCCTTATATAAGTCCTTTTTCAGAGAACCATTGAACTGCATATAATTGACAATATATGATCGTTGACCTTCGTACGGCGTGACAACACCTATTTGAGTCGGCACAACACCTGACTTGAAGAACTTGGTTACAATCTTCTCCACGTTCGATGCCTCCGTTCGGTTAAGGAAAGATGTCCCGCTGCTAGAAATTTCTTCCTGGCCTAAATTCTGATAGAAGAACATTGGCGTGTCAGGAACGGGCCAGGGAAAGTCAACATTCTTCCTGAGACGTTCGGGGGCGGTAACACCATTTTGGAGAGTTCCTTCGTAGAACATATTGGACGGGAACTCCGACAAGCAGGGGTGCATACGATACTGGACCTGGAGACGAATTGGCCTGTTGCCTAGAACGACGAGGCGCTCAAAAAGGGATTGAGTAAGACCAGCGCGAGCAGCTTTCTTGTTCATGATAACAGGTCCGAGTTGCTGCAGGATAACATTAGAACGGGAGCCAAATAAATAAACTGAAGTCGAATCTCTCACCTGGTGATCCCCAACGAGAACAACCTGCTTACAACCAAGAACAAGAGGGATCATACATTCTTAAAAATAATTCAGAGCATTCTCATAAAACACAAGAAAATATGCACACCCGGTTCAGCAGCTTGGGTAGCTTCATCGATCAAAACCGTTCTGAACTTAAACTTGCTCAACCTGGGGTCGCCAGCACCAACACAAGTGCAACAAATGACATCAGCAGCACCCAAAATCTCTCTTTCGCACTGCCTAATCAACGTCTTGTATTTCCTCTCGTCGTTACTACTCAACTCGCCCTGCTCGTTCTTCAACATGATAAGCTTCTGGAGCTCAATATGCGTAGTGCTGTTTGACACCTGTTGATGCAACGTGAGGAAGGAAATGCTCGAATCGAGAGCTTCCCGCGACTTGGCTGTCAGTCGGACAACCTTGAGGCCCGTAGCGTGAATTTTCTCTGTCAACTGGTCTACAGCAACGTTGGAGGGAGCACAGACGAGTACTTGGCCTGGGTTCATCTTCGCAAGGTGATAAACAATAGAAGCCGACGTCACAGTTTTCCCCGTTCCTGGTGGTCCCTGGATCAAACTCAGGGGTTTCTGGAGCACGCTTTTCACAGCATACATCTGGGAATGATTGAGTTCCGGCAGGCCGGGTGCAGAGAAACGTTTGGGCATTTGTGTGCGAAGGACTTGGGGCTCGACTTCATGTCCAAGAAGTTTGTGGTACTAGAATAGAGTAAGATACATGTGGGAAAAAATTGAAATAGGGCGTACAATGAATCCGCTAACACTCTTTTCGTCAACTGCGAAGGTCTTCATTGCAAGTTGCATTCTGTCAAAACTGGTTGATTTCCAAACGAAGTCAGCAGCGAAATTGTGGGTACAATCGGTGGGGACACCGTCGGATCGTCGCAATTCCAGTCCGATTTCATCAGAAACGTCTGCAAGACTGTCAAAGGCGTAAAGGAAGTAAATATAACGCATCTCACTATTGGGAACCTTGACAACATGTCCAATTCCTTCCCAAGGCTTATGTATTTCACCCTGATACCTCAACCTCAGCTCGTCGCCTACAGCCAATCTGACTTCTCCACTCTCCAATTTCGGTAAACAGAACCATGCAATACGCTTCTGGTTCAAACCGATATCCCACCTAATATTGATATCGCTCTGCGTTTGACTTTCCTTTAGCTTCTTGTCATAATCTGCCTCAATCTTGACCAACGGTCCAAAAATGTTCTGGTATTGGTAAGCATCTTCATAGCGGACCAAGATCTGTTGAGGTTCGTCGTCGACCCCGGGCTTCTCAAGGTCTTCCAAGGTAGCACTGGCATTCTCTCTCCAAAGATCCTCAAGGCGGTTAATTTGGTTGAAGGAAATTTGACGTGATCTAAGTTGTTCAGTCTCGCTAGGAGGCTTGACCAACCAGGATAAAAAAGACCGGTCGTCAATGAGAGGAGCCCAGAGTGAGGCGTTCCATGAGATATCCTTAGAAATAACGGCGCAAGGTTGACTGTGTCATGGTAGTGTCTTAGTCATTGGCTCAGATTCAAAAGAATCATGACCTACCGACATAGTAAGACAACCACTGTGTCGCTTTTGGCTGGAATAAAACCGAGCATAAAAACATTTTTGCTACCACAGTTGTAACATTCAGGTGTGGTCTCGCCTAAAGGACTTTCGGCATGGAGAATCACTTCCTTGTGCTTAGCGCGCACGAGATGGTTTACGATGTGCGAAGCAGATGTATTTCCTCTAGAGTTGCAAAACCACTTTGAACATACCAGGCACTTGACCACGGATGCTGGCGAATGAATACCACAGTAGCTATGGGATTTTGGTTAGTACTGATTTGAAGGGAAGAAATATAGTAAACACCTGCAGGCGTGTGGAGGAAGATCAACGACCGACTCATCCTTTAAATCGTCCAAGACAGCGTCAAAATCCTCATCCAAACCAGCCCTCACTTGACTACGTGGATGCTGGTGATGATGCGCATGGCCATTACCTGTCGAGGATCCGCCGTCATATTCGGATAATGAAAGACCTGAAAGGTCAACCGATGATGCATTATCCTGAGTGGTGGCTGTATAAACGGACGATGTATCATCAACAATGCCAATGCCACCGTATGATGATGCTGAATCGTATTGAAAATTGTCAAAAGAATCCATAGTGAAAGACGGAAACCACAAGAATTGTTCGAGAGAGAAGGAATATTTGTTTGTCCTTGTTGAGAACAGCCCTGGCAGCATTTTACATAGCGTTGGCGTAGACTACGGCGTAGTTTCCAATTCCCAGAAGCCCTCACAGAAGCTGGTTTCAAAACCACAAGGTCGTTTTGTCGATGGTGGTCCGAGTTTGAATTGTCCTCATACATCCGCACAATGAGGAACGCCTTGCTTCAGCCTCACAATCATCAATGACTATGTGAGTGCCCTTACAAAATTTCCGTGCTGCACCGATTGACCACCTGTCCTAGTATAACGATTCACAGTAATCAGACTTCCTCACCTCGTTTCTGTGATCGTTGCTGATCCGTCCGAAATAGACATAGCTTTGAAGTTGCTGGCGAAAGTAATCACACGCAATAATGTTGTAATCGACTCGAAGCCCTCCGCCATGTCAACTGGGAATTCATGGACTTTGGTCGTCAAGTCCGACCTGTGGGTAAATCACTATGGGTTGAATATTAGCCTAACAATTCGTCCAGCCCAGCAGATTGCGCCTCCTTAGATATTGAAATCAGTGGCACTAGTGATAGTCAGCAAAAAGCTTTCCGACTTGAGTCTGTTCATCTGAACACAGGCGATATCGTGGCTAAGGCGGACGATAAACAGCGTACGTGACTCCATTATCATAAAGATGACGACGTTCAACTCCTTCGACAGGTTTTGCCCTACGTCTGGATGTGAACTCCGTTGATGGTATCCTTTCTTTTCACCTTCGTGCCAGTTTTTCAATTGGTTCAATCCAAATGGGCAACAACGAAGCGGGTGAGATTGCCCGTATGGTGAAGTATGGAATCTTAATTCCTATCCATTGTTTTCAGGCTTTCCATTCGATGATCGGATGATTGCGTCCACCCTCCACAGTGTGCTTTCTCAAACTGCCGATCGCGAATTTGACTCAAATGTCATTAATAACCTCTACCGGAGCATTCAATTCCTGCCGAATGCGCATCCAATGAGGTCCCAATTTTTAGCCGGTGTGGGGGATATCTATGTCATCCGATTTCGCCGGTCCCAATGCCAGGATGCCCTGAATAAAGCAGTCGACATATTTCAGGAGGCCATGTTAAATGCGCCGGGGAACGATGCTCAAATACACACCTACGCGGAAAAATACGGCAGTGTACTGCTACATCGCTTCGAGAAAAAGGGAGCTGTTGATGACATCCAACAATCCGTCTTGGTGTTTGAGAAGACATTACGACTGACTCCTGATGACCATCCTGACAAGCCTTCACGGCTCAACGACCTCGGCACTTCACTTTTGGTTCGCTATAAACGCCTTGGGGATCTCAGCGACATGAACCAGGCAATCTCATTGTCTGAGAACGCATTACGACTGGCTCGTGATGACCATCCTGGCAAGCCTTTGTGGCTCCTCAATCTCGGCATTTCTTTTTTGGATCGCTTCCAGCGTCTCGGGGATCTCAGCGACATGACCAAGTCTGTCTCGGTGACAGAGGAGGCAGTACTACTGACTCCTGATGACCATCCTGACAAGCCTTCGCGGCTCAGCACTCTTGGCCTTTCGCTTTTTCGTCGCTTTGAGCGCCTTGGGGATCTCAGCGACATCAACAAGTCCGTCTCGGTGGTTGAGGAGGCAGTACGACTGACTCATGATAACCATCCTCGCAAGCCTTCGCAACTCAACTATCTCGGCAATTCGCTTTTGCGTCGCTTCGAGCGCCTCGGGGATCTCAGTGACATGAACCAGGCAATCTTGTTGTTTGAGCAGGCAGTACAACTGACTCTTGATGACAATCCTAACAAGCCTTCGTGGCTGAGTAATTTCGGCGTTCTTCTTTCGCAACGCTTTGAGCGCCTCGGGGATCTCAGCGACCTGAACAAATCCATCTCGCTGTTTGAGGAGGCAGTACGACTGACTCCTGACGACCATCCTAAAAAGCTTTCGTGGCTCGCCAATCTTGGCAATTCGCTTTTGCGTCGCTTTGAGCGCCTAGGGGATCTCAGCGACATCAACAAGTCCGTGTCGGTGAAAGAGGAGGCAGTACGACTGACTCTGATGACCATCCTCTCAAGGTTTTGTTGCTCAACAATCTTGGCAATTCACTTTTGGATCGCTTTGAGCGCCTAGGGGATCTCAGCGACATGAACAAGTCCATCTCGGTGAAAGAGGAGGCAGTACGACTGACTCCTGATGATCATCCTCACAAGCCTTCGTGGCTTAACAATCTTGGCCTTTCGCTTTTGGGTCGCTTCAAGCGCCTAGGGGATCTTAGCGACATCAACAAGTCTGTGTCGGTGAAAGAGGAGGCAGTACGACTGACTCCTGATGACCATCCTCACAAGGCTTTGTGGCTCAACAATCTTGGCAATTCGCTTTTGGGTCGCTTCAAGCGCCTTGGAGATCTCAGCGACATGAACCAGGCAATCTCGTCGTATGAGCAGGCAGTACCACTGACCCCTGCTGACCATCCTGACAGGCCTTCGAGGCTCAACGGTCTCGGCATTTCGCTGGCGCATCGCTTTGCACGTCTCGGTGATCTCAGCGACATGAATCAGTCAATCTCATTGTTTGAGCAGGCAGTACGACTGACTCCTGGTGACGAACCTAGCATGTGTTCGCGGCGCTACGATCTCGGCAATGCGCTTTTGCATCGCTTTGAGGTCCTCGGGGATCTTAGCGACATGAACCAGTCCGGCAAAATGTTTGAGGAAGCTGCGAACTCGCCTACAGGTTCTTCTTCCCTTCAATTCTACGCCAGTTTTCGCTGGGCTCTCCATTGTCAACTTTACCATCGCTCCTCCATTTTAGATGCATACCACCGTGCCTTCGAGCTCCTTCCAAATATGACCTGGCTTGGCCTTTCCATTTCCGACCGTCAGCACTTCCTCAAAGGGGTGGGACCCATAGTTGGTGAGGCAGTTTCAGCTGCAATTGAAGCTGGTCAGCTTGAAACAGCAGTTGAATGGATGGACCAAGGTCATTCTATCATCTGGGGTCAACTTCTTCAGCTTCGCACCCCTGTTGACGACCTTAGGCAGCGTCATCCTGACGTAGCGGATAGGTTTACTGTACTGTCGAAGAAATTGGAGGGTGCTTTCACTCGTGATAATGTCGAAGCTACTTTTAATGATCTTCCCCACCGGCCAGTTTCGATTTCCTCAGAAAACTACCATGAGCTGGTGGACGAGAGGGACCAGCTTTTGCAGCATATCAGAGGACTGGATGGCTTCGGCCGGTTCCTCCTCCCGCGGACGTTTTCGCAACTCCAAATGGCTGCTCGCAATGGACCAGTCGTATGCATCAATGTTAGCAAACGTCGTTCTGATGCATTGATTCTCATGCCTGGCCTCAACGATATTCTTCATGTTCCCCTTGAAGAATTCACTTCCAAAACCGCAGAAGTGCTCTATGGACATTTGAGAGGTTTGCTCGGGAGAAACGGCCGCAACATTTCAAATGATGTCAGTTCGGAACTGAGAAAGGCTTGTAATGACATTCATCTCAATGATTTTGGTGCAGAATCAGTATTGGAGCGTCTTCTTTCTCAGGCATCTACGGCCCGTGATGATGACCGCGGGATCAAGTTCAATCGCCCTTCCAGCGATCCCGAGACAGCATTTCAGCATATATTGGCTCATCTCTGGCATACTGTTATGAAACCAATACTCAATGGACTTGCATTCTCTGTACGTCCCATTAAGCTAATGCATGATGCATCATCACTGACATTTCAACTGTTTTTCAGGGAAAACAGTCAGAGGATGAATTGGTTCGGGTGTGGTGGTTTACATCAGGGTTTTTAACTCTTCTCCCTATCCACGCTGCGGGAATCTACGGAGAGAAGGCATTTTCAGGATCAAAGCTGTCGGATTTTGTTGTGTCATCCTATATACCAACATTGTCGAGCATTATCACTGATCCTTGCCCCACGACTCTGCCAAATCTCCAGGTTCTTGCTGTTGCTTTGCCAGTGGAGTCACGACTACCTGGTGCATGGCAAGAACTTGACTGCATCGTCAATCAAGTGGGGTCCTCAAATGTCAAGAAATTGGTCGAGTCGGAGGCCACTTTAGAAAATGTCATTGCTGGTTTGGAGGAGTCAAGTTTTGTCCATTTCGCATGCCATGGAGTGCAGGATGCCACGAACCCTAACGAAAGCGCATTACTCCTTGCAAAGTCATCACGACTAACACTCTCCCTTCTTCACCGGCTTTCGCTTCCCCATGCTCGGCTTGCATTCCTCTCCGCCTGTCAAACAGCCGCAGGTGATGAAACACTTGTCCAAGAGTCAGTCCACCTTGCGGCAGGGATGCTGTCAGTTGGATACCGAGGTGTCATCGCTACGATGTGGTCGATCATGGACAGCGATGCGCCTGTAGTTGCTGATGAGGTCTACGCACAACTGTTCAAAGGTTCAGAGCCAGAGCCCACTCAGGCTGCGCGCGCTCTGGATCGGGCCGTCAAGAAGCTGATCAAAGATTCCAACGGAACGAAATCTTTTTTGGAATGGGTGCCGTTCATACACATCGGAATTTAAGTAGGTTTTACTTGCGTATTTCTTCCTTCTAGATGCGGCGCTGAATTCGCTGGTTGTTAGGATAAATGCCCTGTTTTCCCCTATCAGTCGATCAAATGTCTTGTTGGACGATGTTCTGTTTGTTGAACGAACATTAATGACTTCCCGAGTCCAAGGTTGACCCAGGGTCCCGGTGTAATATATGCTTAACAATGGCAAGGCATACTGGCGTACCATGCAAAAAACAACTGCTCACATTATTTGGCGGATGTAAATGTTTGGGAAAAATACAGGAAAAGGTGCAGCAACATTCGAGGGTGGCGACTAGGCAACACTAAACATAGTAATATAGCTGCAAAAGGTCTAACATGAATCTGCGAAAATGAATTTCGAATGTCCTGTCTCATTTTCCATTCTTCTGGCACTCTCTAGGTCTTCCCAGTGCGGAGAAGGGGCTGAGCCACCACAATCATCGAAAAACTTTCCATGTTCAAAATTCCAGTGATGACCACATGAATACGGATAAACTCCGGATCTGGTAACGAGATACTGCACACCCGTTTGCGGCTATTGGCAGGGATGATGAATTTGCTACTTTTGGTCAACAAAAACCACAAGGTCTGTATCAGTCTCAGGCTTCCACGTCGCACGCAACAAAGGGAGCGTGATTGAAGTGTCATAAATTTTGATTTTATATTCGTCAGGTCTCTGGAAGGGTCCGAAAGGACTGTTAGCATATTGCATTCGGAAGACGGCAAGTCCCTGACCGCCGTTTCCTGAAGACACCATCTAAAGTCGTCAAAGTCGTCGTGCGCTATTCTCCAGCATGAACCCATTAGACGAATCGTCGATAGGAGAGGTTAATTATTGCAATCTGTCTTCCGATGGACGAGTGAAATTGGCAAGGATATTGAGTGTTGCAGCAGCGGAGGCATTCTAGAAGATATCTTTTAGATGGCTAGCCAGGAGACTGTTGTTAAGAACACGTACACTCCTAGAATTTGGGTCCTCATATGCCGCCAGAGTTGTACGAAGAATGTGATAGGCCCTCAATTTTGCACGGCGTTGTTCTGGAGTAGGAGTAGGATGGCTATGGTCTTGAAAACCAGTGACAATACACTGGTACCATCACGAAGGAGTACCTAACATGGCACTATAACGAATCTGAGAATGGAACTGTGTATGCCACCTACATCATCTCGGAATGAAGTTGTCCGGCTACCTGCACCTTCATCCAAAATAGCCCTCGTCTTCTCGATGGTTGGAGTTGCGATGGGACTGGGATCGACATTGGGTTGGTTTGCGTGACCACGACTTTCT
>QDKV01005246.1_pt1 | contig 39054 bp, 45 predicted proteins | sample 1861101 | NCBI WGS metagenome assembly QDKV01 (sample SAMN04275158, study PRJNA302643) | Fungus metagenome, whole genome shotgun sequencing project. | isolation source: fruitbody | host: Mallocybe terrigena | place: Sweden | collected 2013 | reverse complement strand
AAAGAGAGGCCGCTATACTCTCCCCTTTTTGGCGCACATTGGATTACAGAAAACTTCGATTTTTATTCCAATAAATACTTAGCTGAACACAGCTATTCAGGGATTGCTCTGGTTTCGTCATGGCCTAACATGGACCGTGGGGCAGAAAATTTATCTGACCTATGCTGGATGAGATTAATAACTAAAAAAGTTAACTACTTGTAACAGTTTACTGTAGATACTAGAAATACCTGGAGATCCAGGTTTCAAGTCTTTTGAGTTTTTTGGGGTTTTACTGGGTTTAGTAAACCTAAAAAATCATTTCAACACTTTCCTGATGGGCTCAAAATTTAGAGATCTGGGTCCTGGCAACTCAAGTGTGATTACAATTTATTATTCTGATGTAGTTACATAATATTGAAGTTGTATCGAAGTTTAGGTTTTCGGAAACCCAGAAAACCCTCTTTAAGCACAAAAAACCTGAATATGGATTTACATTTTGCTGATGCACAGTTGATTGAATCCAGCTTGCTTGTAGCAATGTTAAAGAAAAGTTATTTAGTAGGCTGAGTCGGCTGACATTGAATCGCTGGATGATTGGCCTACAATCACGTGCTTCACTCCTTCCGGCTGCTCTCGTCACGGTCCGACATCAACTTAGCACTTACAATGCTTTCAAAACTTGCAAGACCACCACTATCCCGAATAGTTGCGAGGAAAAGGTTTATCTCAACAACACCGTCGAGGAAATCGGATGCGCTTTTTGTGGTACGTCCTTCGCAAACATTTGGAGCGGGGAAGGCCGACCATCCTCGTTTAGCATCGAGATACCAACTACAATAACCCTAAAGTGAGCAAAATTTAGTTGATATAGTTTTAAAACACTCTTATATATCTTTCAGATACCATTTGAATTCAATGCCGAAAGCTTGAAGCGCGCTCAAGACATTGTTGCGAAATATCCTCCTCAGTACAAAAAAGCTGCCGTCATCCCACTCCTCGACCTAGGCCAACGACAGAACAAGGGATGGACGAGTATCAGTGTCATGAATTATGTCGCCAATTTCCTTGGAATGCCGCCTATGCGTGTCTACGAGGTAGCCACCTTCTATACCATGTTCAATCGGTGCGTTCCCAATCTCTCAACGGAGCGGGATGTTTTTTATTTTATTTTTTGGGGGCAGGGAACCTATCGGCGACCACTTTGTACAAGTTTGCACCACCACCCCTTGCATGCTTCGAGGCGCGTATGACATCCTCAACACTGCTTGTGAACATCTGGGAGATATTAAGCCTGGCCAGACAACCAAGGACGGGAAATTCACTGTTATTGAGGTTGAATGCCAGGGTGCTTGTAGTAATGCTCCTATGATGGCCGTAGGAGACGACTTTTATGTGCGCAACATTTATTTGTTCCCTGGATCTAATTAGTTCATCAACTTGTAGGAGGACCTCACTCCGGAGACGACAAAGAAAGTTCTTGATGGCTTCAAAAGGGGTCAAAAACCGAAAAGTGGTCCTCAGAGTGGCAGACACACGAGTGAGAATTCTGCGGGCCTTACATCCCTTACCAGCAAGGTATTTTCTCATTCACTGACCGATTGTTGTCTTTTATGCATATTGCTCTATAGCCGTATGGGCCTGGAGAATTCTGCCTTCCTGAATTTAAGTAGGCATTAATGGATATTATATTTTATGCAGCTGGATTCAGAGGGTCATAAATATTTGTCTCCATATTCAATCATCTCCTTCACCATCATCGTATCCAAACCATCCTTCGCCACCTTCTGGGAGCCTTTCAATGATGAAGCTTCATTAAAGTTAGCACAAATGTGTCTCGACACAGATAGAGCCCACGTACGCAATCTCCTCCTTAAGGTCTTGGCAGTAGCGGTCTAAAAACACTGGATCAAGACAAATTGTTGCAACGAACAAAACGATGGGTCATACCAAGCGGCAAATCACGTTGATCAGTGCCAAATGGCATCTCAATTTCATCAGCAATCCCTTCGATACCCATGAAGGTGAATGCAATTGCCGTCAGAAGAGGTACTGTTGTCCAACCCAGTTCATGGACTAAGGTCATCGGTAGAGCGAAAAGGTACAGTGTTACACATTGTTTCAAGTGAATGGCATCTGGCGGAGGATAAAGAAGATTTTTTCCCTGAAACATACGACTTACAAGATTTGGGTATAGGCGTATTAGCTATACGCTCCATAGCAGTCAAGTGTTCCACCAATCCTGAGATCCTAAATCTTGAATGAACAACAATTATAAACGGGTGAAAGGGAAGGAAATCACTGTTGTGTAAATGAGTTGAGGCCAGCAGGACCAACAGTCTCTAAATAACCATCGCGTCTGAACCCATAAATTGTTCGGCTTAACTCATGAGCAATACTACGTCAAACGCATCAGCACAACCAAATGAAGCTACGACCTGGGATACATACATAAGTGGTACAGGCAAAGACGCTTCATCGGAGAATAGATAGAAATCCGCACTCCTACGATCATGTAAAAGGGGTGTCGACGAATTTGTTAACTGCTGCTTGCTTCTCTTCGCCCGAACCCTCTTCGTTGCATCTGATTTGTTGAAATCAGGAGTGGCCGTCCCACTCAGGCCTCCTTCATGACTAGCGGCAACCGAGCTCGACCTGGTCGCTTGATAATTATCCATGGCTTTACCCGCCAAACGGGCAAACGAAGGAGGCAGGACGCCCAGATAGTCCGGGTAATTTAAACCATCTTCATCGCGTAGATAGTGTTTTGTAGCAAAGACAAAGGAGAGACAGAGGTGCAATGCGTCGACTTTGCGCCTACGGAGTGCCGCTTGTAAATCCATTTTGACTTTGGAATTGACTGGGGGTTCGGCAGGAGTTTGGCTCGCTTGTGGTCCGACGTTGACCCATATCATGCGCGACATATTCCGGGCTATGGAGACGACACCCGCAAATGATTTGCGACCTTCCCAGAAGCGGTCGTATGAAGTACTAGGAAAGGAACTCATTCAAAATCTCTGTACTGGCGAATTGTAGTACAGCGTACCTGTTCCTGCAGAAGCCAATGAATATGAGCAAAATCTTCAATGGTTGTCGTATATTTCTTACCTGAACACCAAGATCAAACCAACCTAAAGATTTATCAAACATAATTTCATGTGTATCGAAGGGTGGTGCTTACCACAACAGACAGAAGTGGGACTATAGAATTCGTCAAGACGAACTTGTAACCCTTCGTCGCCGCATAGCAAACTGCCACAGCGAATAAAGTGACAGTAAATACAGGTCCGATGATGTTCCCGATGATCTAGTGTTATAATGAATTTCGCGCTGGCGTTGCTTAGCAGTCACTACTTACACTTCCGTTGATACGAAACACGTCTGGAAGCCACGTGTACTAAGTCGTACGTATAAGTCGAAAATTGCTAGGGAGGATGGGAGGTTGCTGACCTTCCGAAAGTGGGCACGCCTGACTCTAGGAGGCTGAGAAGAGCCTCAATCGGCTTTAACAATAAAAAGATTGCGTGGGATACATACCCGAATAGTCGGAAGCACCGTGGATATCGAACTCCTCATAGTTCCGGAAGCCATGTTTTACAGACGAACAGAAGAGAGCACCATTATGACATTGACAAAAACCGGGCCGTGCGCATCAATCAGAATGATGGCATCACAAACCACCTTCAAGGTATCAATATAACAGTTATTTGTGTACTATTACTACCTACCCCGAGAATGAGCGCTGAGCATTTACGCTCGTTATACTTACTAAATGTACCCACACGCTCTATGGGGATGAAAGCCGCGCACCCCCGATAATGTGCTTCGCACTCATTTGTTGGGGTTCTCGGCCCCTAAGTACCCCATCAACTACACCTCTCTCACTCGAAACGCGAGACGAAGGGCGCATCCACAGCACTCGAAAACGAGCTCAAGCTCTTGTTTTCGAGTGTTTTGACCTTTCTCTGCCCACTATCACTTCCGCCTGTCAACCGCCCATCACCTGCGAGAACACCTGAAACAAGAGCAGAGACAGGGAAAGGAAAGGGAGAATGGGTAGAATCACCACCCATTCGCCTACCAGGTACGTTTATTATTGAAAACCGCATTTGCATTTACTAATTAATTGCTTTTATTACTTACAGGCCATATTTTCAACGTCAAGGAGGGCGGCCCCTCCTTGTTATGTAGAAACACATCACAGGGATGTTCTTGACATGGCAAGGAGCAGCCGCTTTCTTGAACGGGGCTTTCCCTGACGCCACACTGCCCCTCGCCCGAAATCGCGAGATGGGAGGCGGTTTAATTATTATTATTGTATTTTAGTTAATTTTGTATATATAATGTATTTTATTACAAAACCTTTACCCGTACCTGCTGAAGATACCTGTGTCATGCCCTAAATTTGTCAGAAGCCAGACATTGAAAAGTGTTACTTTTGCGTGACATGGTACCTTTCATTGAGATAATTAGATTTCCCGGCGCCAGTATATTTTTTGTAGTCGATGTGGTGTAATTTAGTGATCAGTAAATCGTGGTAAAACACTCAGTAAGTAGTAACTTTAAGTGATAGTATTTCTTGATTCAAGCTGTACAATCAAGCGGAGCAACCCATCCCCTTGTTGTTGCTTCACCCACTCTATTTAAATAGCAGCACGTGTAACGTGACCGCCTCTGAACATCAGGTGACAGCTAGCCTGAAGCGCATAACAATCTTTCTTTGTTTTGATCTCCACGTAGGCCTCCTGGCTATAAGTCCAAGATGGATGCTATCAGAGCAAGCTTGAATCAGTTTAAACGCATTCCAACAAGTAAGAGAACTCAGATTATTGAAGATGCCATTGCCCAAGTCTCTTCCGTGATCACCCTTTTGGTGAGTATACCTCTTTGCAGACGAAATCTCTTGTTGAACTTGACTTTGCCAGGATTCATCATCACCGTCCATTGATACACTTAAAGGCCTCTCAAATGTTTTACGAAACCGTTTGCAGCCCTTGTTCGTCGGCTATTTACCAGCAACGCTGAACTACGTAGTCGCTGTTTTGAAATATATCCACTATGAGAAAGTCGTCCCTATTCTGCAGAGTGAAAAATATATTCAGCCGAACTTATGGGAGCCTCTCGCTACGTCTGTAATTTCTGGAGTATTGGTATGTACAACTTAAATTTCGTTTTTTTTTACGAACGTTAACCCCTTCGTTCTCCAGGACTATCTTGAACACCATCCTAATAGTCAGTCACTTGATTTATCAGTTGTAATGCCACTGGATTTATGTTCCGCGTCCAGAGAAAGGCCGTGAAGCTGTTGCGTCGGCTCTGCATCCGACTCTATGCGCGATGTACTTCTGTGACGACTCTGGGCTACTTTCTTCTTTCGACGGAAATTTATTATCCTATGTGAAGTCGATTCAATTTGACTGAAATTATTCTGATTATTTTTACCGAAGGTTTATCTCCTACTCGGCGAGACATTGGGGCCTCCTGGTGCAGATGCGGCCAAATTGCGAGACAAGGATATCGGCAGGTGCGAGACTATCTAATAATGGCAGCATACATGTGGTTAATTCACATTGGAGCCACCGCCTTGGTCGCACAATCGCAGAGACTAAAAGTTAGCTTTCCCGCTTCTCTAGTGTGACAAAAAAATGAACATATTTGGTAGATTACTTGGCTTTGGAGTCGCTTCTGGAGTTACTGGGCAGGCTCATACCTTCCTCAAAGGGCGGGAAAGCAAAAAGGGATAAATTCCTGAAAACAGTTTTTGATCCTGCTTTCTTCAAGTGCACCGAACGGATTTTACAGACTTTGCAGGCGATTACTTGGGACTGGAATGGCACGACGACAGAAATCATCAAGATACTTGCCGAATCTGACATCAGATCGTAAGTTCGGTATCTTTTAGGACTCTACTTCTTTTACCTGACTACCTACGTATAGACCGCAACCTTTTGAGATATCCCCGCTTGAGGTGCAATCTATTCCGATGGCTACTTCTGATTCGCTGTTTGTGGATAACAAGAGTTTTTTGGCCAATCTTGACCAAGTATTTAACATGACATCTTTCTCGTCTTCTCTCTACTAACGTGGTGTAGGAAGAGAAAGTTGAAACGCTGCAGATCCTATTTACAAGTGTAGTGATGATAACGGTCTCGGCACATGGCGAAGATCAGATGAAAGTTGTCGTGAAGGTCAACCAGCCACCAATTCTTGGCAATAGCGCCATGCCACTCGCCCAGCAGGAATTCTATTTAATCTCATTTTCTATTAGCAAAGCGAAAGCCAATCACTTTTGGACCGCCGTGCGGCGCAGGAATTTGGTTGGTTTTTTCCGTATATTTGTATGTTAGCTGTCGCTAATCATTCCCAGACTGTGGAGAATCCTGCCTATAGGAAACTCTCAAAAGCACCAAGTGAATTATTACCGGACGTGGTGAAGACAACTGACAATGCCGAATGGGTATGTCTAAAGTTTTCTCTGTTGAAACATTGCTAAATCGATCGTGTACTAGCAAGCAAAAGCTGCGAAGCTTACGAACATGGCTAAACGTATGTTTCAAAATAACCTTTTTGTCGTAGCTATATATGACCTATTTCGCAGATGGGAGATCCGATCCGCCGAATGGTATCAACGGTAGTTCTTCGCCTCCGCCGCACTTCGAGTTGTCTTCCTTGCTCAGTGACGGTCATCATCATAATGAGGTGATTGAAATACCTTCCAATGAACTTCCGAGCACAGTTTTCCTGGATGAAGACGGCAACTTCTCGATGAAGCCACCTGCGAAGCCCATAAATTCGGTTTCTGTGGACAACTGCATCCCAATAGCTGACGATCAGCGACTTGACATGGATGACCCTCCCGTTCAGAATCGTGATACTAAGCAGGCCTTATCGAAGCGCAAACCTCGGATAGTCCGACCCAAACCTAAGATAATTATCTCTGATGATGACCACGAAAATGTTGACAAGCCGGATTTCAAATCTGAAAAGATAGCGAGCACAGAAGGAAAATCCCACAAGGAAAATACTGGAGAGGCTGTCACAATGGCTAGGGAGACCACATGGGAAGACAAGCCGAAATCTTCCAAGAAAAGGACCGCGCAGGACAACGTTGAAGAGTTTCCTTCCCCAAAACGTGCTTGTCTAACCCAATCTCCTATCTCTATTCCCAGGCCAAAACAAAAGCGATATGGCGCGAAAGGTCGACGGCCAGTCGTTTCGCCCATGTCTGCGCAGGTCAATACTGGCTTGAACCCTGATTTCGATGTTATCCCGAAGCCCAGGCAGGAGGCTCCTCAAACTCGTGCGAGGGCAATGAAAAGCAAGGACGGTAAGCAGGCCGCAGAGGTCCGCCCAGTTGCCGCGAAGAAGAATAGCAAGCCAAACTTGGCCTCAAGAAAAGTGCAGGCAGCTGTCGCAATGAACCTAGACGAAGATGACGAAATTGACCATGATAAGACTCTCGTAGAGCGCGTTGAGGTTTTATATGAGAATGTCGATCCACATCAGGTTTTTATTCCTATTTCTTACGATTTGAAATTCTGCTAATAGACGATTGCCAGGACGAGGAAAGTCGGCGTCCTATTAAACAATCTACCTCGCACGCACCCTCCAAATTGGAATCTGCTACTGGACAGAAAGATGAAAGTCGTTCGAAGAAATCGAGCAAAGCACCTTGGGAGAGGGAGAGTTTTTTGAGGGTGAAAGAAGAAACTCTCGAAGATATGTCAACCTTCCTTGACTCAGCTGACGACTTACTACCTCAAGCCAACCATTCAACGTTCGATCTCGTACCATCCATTGAAGTCGATAACACCTCGCAACACAACGAAGAGCCCTTTCAGGATAAATATGTCGATTTTGAAATACCATCGAAGGTAAATCAAATATTTATTTATCGTGACATTCTTCTGACCAATGATTAGGGTGGAACCGGTTCTTCCTCATTGACTTCACTGCCCAAACCCGTGCCCAAAGTTATTATTGATTTGACGGACTCTCCTCCAGCGTCAGCATCAAAGATGGCCACGCCGACGACTCTACGCAAAGGTCCCTTATCAGACAGGGGACCTAAAGTTGAAGAAGCTGCACAACCTCGTACAAAAGTTCCCAATAACTTATCTGATCATATGAAGCCGTTGAAGTTCCAGAAGACGGTCGAAAAGTTTCCCATACCTCCCCTACACACAGAGAAGAAAGATTTTAAACCGACATCCGAAATTCCTCACAAAAAAGAAGTTCAGGACGTCATAGTTGCAAAATTCCCAGTTCCGCTTGTACAAACTCGTAGAAAGGTGCCTTTCGATAATAAACAGAAATCTTCGCATCAAAAAAATACTAACCATCTACCTTCGGACCTGGAGGAAGGGACCTATATCAAAAACCAGGTGGTATCTGGTGCGCGGGCCTGTTTTGTGAAAAACTCTTTCTGATTTTTTTCTCTAGCGAAGGAACAAGTGAATTATAAACGCGGACGTGACGTCCACTTCGTTTCCAAGCAGGACCACATCAAAAGATCAGAGATAAATAATGATCCTGATGAAAGGATTGCTACGGTATGATAGACTATTTGTGTTCACTTTCGATGATAAGACTGAACGCTCCCTCCAGATCCTTGGCGAGATAAATGAGGTTTGATGAATATGACCACGTCTTCACGTCCATATTGAAATATCTTGTAGGCCGTCCTTCGACGTATTAAAAATCGTTTTACTGGAGTCACCAGTGATCTTTTGCAAAACCGAAACACTCTCAAGAGGGACGTTGCAGAAAAGTTGCGAGAGATGCATTTTGAAACGTGCGTTGGGTTAATCTGCTGCATCATGCGTCTCTCGCAAGTGGATAATGCCGTTTTTGCAGTGTTCAACAGTTCAATAACATGGTTGACCTTCATGAAGAATATACTTCCCAATCTGAAAAGCTCCTCAAAGCTCTGGACGCGATCGAGAAAACATCTACCCATACCTCTCAGGCATGTCAAGAAGTTATCGAGGACTTTAGCCGCAACAGTCTTTGCAACAAATTCCCGGCAACTATCATCCCTGATTTGAAGGCTCTGGCTAAATTTTCCGACCGACAATTAAAATGAAACCATGAAGAAATGAAATTGTGAAGTTCTCATTCTTTTTTGACACTCTGGTGATATTTGAACCCTGCGGCAAAATCTTGGACTTGGACTTGTATTCTCTGCTTAAATAGGCTGGTCGCACTGCTTTTCTTGCGTCTGCTTTCTGACTGTGCTAACTATGAGATACTGGTTCCACTCTACCCTGCAGGTAGAAATGATGCTCAGGCTGTCTCCGTTTTTCTAAAGTAATGTAATTCCACGCAACACTGTGGGCCTGTTCGCCTTTCTGTATTTGTCTACCAGCTACCAGACTCGGATTTAGTCTTCATGTAGTAGATGTGGGTGATTTGATGAGTTCCGTCACTCATTTGTGTTTCCGTCTTGACCCTATAAGTTACTTTCTTTTTCATCTCCGACTGAGAGGGAGAACCCCATGGTCTCTGCGAGGGGTGACCAGGAAGATGGAAGCTCTGCAGAGTCACTCCTGACCGACCGAGGGATTTCGGATGGCATTGAAGTGTCTGAGCCCCTGTCCTGATCCAGAACCGACAGCGTGTTGCTCGCCACAAAGCAGATTTAGAAAAAAGCAGCAGGAAATTCCTAATCTGCTCGTTTCGTCTTGTAATACCGCTGCCACCAGTGAAATTCGACTTTCAGCCACCACACATTCAACAATCGTCATTTACCGCCTCTCATTTCTTCTCAATGATAAACCGATGCGACTATAGAATGGGATCTCCTGCAGAAGATATTACGAAATACTCGCCTGGAGGCTACCACCCTGTCCATCTTGGCGATTGCTTCAACGACGGACAATATAAAATAATAGACAAGCTTGGATTTGGATCATTCTCCACTGTCTGGCTTGCTAGAGACCTACGGTATGTCCAATGCCACCCATATCTTATATTTTCCTTAGACACTTGCAATTCTAAATAGAGCAAACCGCAACGTAACCCTCAAGATTGTCGTTGCACGAAAATCAGGAGAACTCGACCATGAACTGCAGATCCTAACGTATCTCAAGGAACAGGGTGATAGCAGGCACCCAGGTTACAAACACGTTATTCGCCTCCTTGACTCCTTCTACTACGACGGGTTAAATGGCCGACATCTTTGTCTCGTTTTCGATGTTTTGGGTCCAACTGTGTCTTCTATGGCGGAACGCGGCCCTAATTACCGGCTTGACGGCCCCCTGGCGCGAGACGTTTCAGCGCAGGTTCTACTTGCAGTCAATTACCTCCACTCGTCCGGGATTGTCCATGCGGGTGAGCCCATTTTCACTTGGGAGTAACTGCAGATACTGACCACCTTAGATATACACCCGGGGAACATCCTATTCCGCGTTCCGGAACTGGACGTTATGTCACCTGAAGACTTCCAACCGAAAATTAGCAAAGTGTCTCGGAAGGATGGGCGAGCTTCTGAGAAAGGCATGCCAGATTATTTAGTTGTACCTATCAAATTTGGTGCTCGGCATACCTTATTGGAGGTACATTTGATTGATTTCGGAGGGTGTAAGTCCTTTATGCAGGCAGTCATCATTGAAATCAGACACTAATAAGTAGGGTTCCCGTAGCTTTCTTTGTCGGTCACCGTCCAAAAAGCATAACCACTCCAATCCCGTTTCATCCACCAGAACTGGTATTGGAATTAGGACTAACCAATGCCGTTGATATTTGGAATTTGGGCTGTACAGTCAGTATATAAACCCATTTTTTGGACAATTGCTGAGGTTTCAGATAGATATATGCACTTGTTACTGGTCGCCCTCTCTTTGAAGCTTTCAGGGACCGCGAGTTGATTCCTCAGTTTATGAGCGTGATTGGAAATGATGTCCCCATGGATTGGATTTCGAGTGCTTTGTGGGATAACAAACTTCCTAACTGTTAGTTTTTTGCCTATTTCGAAACAAAATATAAATCCTAATTGCAACATAGTTGGAGATGCAAATCCATTTTTGCCACTTGAGGACGCAATCTTTCAATTTTATTTCGCCGAGCATATTATGGGTGTTCTACCGCTAAGCAAGGAAAATATTAAGATACTCGCAGCATGTCTTAAAAAGATGCTGGTACTTGATCCCAGAAACAGGGCCCATGCACATGAGCTGCTCCTGGACCCGTGGTTTACGGAGTGAACCTGTCGAGTCACCCGCTTCCGTGCTGCCGCCCTTCAATCATCAACCTTTCCTCCCTGGACTCAACAATGCAGCCGATGCAGAGATTGGCAAGCGAGTGATTGAGCTAGTCATACGTAGATTCCGAGCTTGAAGAGCTGGTTGAAGGTGGAAAGCGCGAGATGGTGCAAGATCAAGCGTCGCATTTAGTTCCAGAAAGTCGTGAAGAAGTTGTTCCATAGTCGATTTCCAATCGACCGCCTCTGCAGGAATCAAAACGGGCGAGTTGATTATTTTGTCATACATACTTTTATGTATTGTAGAGTTATTTGCTGATGTCCTGGAGTAGAAATCTTAGCATCATCGTTGGAAGACCTCGCAAAGATCAGCTCCTATGGAGAAACTTGGTGATATAAATAGTCTCTTTTTAAAGGAAACTAGTGTGGGGAAATATTCAGGATCAACAGAACGTGTCCTAATTCGCGGGCATTTTATGAAGAAAAATTGCACCGTGCTAATTTGCCCTAATTCACACCGAAAATCTGGCACTTAAACACTGCGTCTCCTTTTTTCAACTTTCTGAAGAGCGAAAGGCAGACTCCACGCCGGTTCTCCACCAAGCCTTCAAGGAACGAAAAACGGTAAAAGCAGATTTTGTGCGATGGCTGGCTGGCGATTTCAAGTCGTCATACTCCTAGTGGTTTCTTGGCCCATCTTCCGAGTCTGGATTGAATTTCTACTCTCGACTGTTGCTTTGACTGCATCCCCTTTTGAGACCACAGCTTGTCGCGCACGGGTATCCATGAGGAAGGCAGGAGCAGATCAAATCCTTTCGGGTCTCGACTCGATTCGGGAAATACCATTTAAATGTACGATAAACAGACAGATTTGTATTGGGTGGCCCCGAGGTCCGATGGCCCGATTCTATATTCAACCATTGCGATAACTGGAACCTTATTGATTGGTTCTGACCACAACATTCCAGTTTTAGTTCCAAGTCTCGTTGTGGCGTCCTCTCGCCTGTAGGCTACCCAATACCCACGATGACATTGATCGTGGTTCCAACTTTAATTGGCGGGAGACATGTGTGGCTATACGATATATGACCCATCGTCTGACTGTCCGACTTTCCTCCTTCAATTGCTTCGTCCCGATGTCCACCCCACAGAGTGCCGCTTCACCCCAACGCATGCTCTTGCGCGAATGCGGCGAGAGATTCACAAAGAAGGACCTGAGCTTTACCAAGCAACATTGGCACAAGGACTTTCGCTATAGACATCTCCCCCAATCTCTGGGTAAGCCGGAGCAATCCACAGAGGAGTGGGTTGAGTATCTTGCGGAGTACCTCAGTGTTTTCACTGAAGGGCCCGAGGTCGGTTACACTACTTGAATCTCCTCCCCCATGCCTGAGCATATCCCGCAGACAGCGATGCATTCCATCACAGAAGTTCCGGGGAAGGTCTTCATTCACGTTTGTATCCAAAAACGTTTGGCCCAACACTGCGAGATTTAATGATGGAACCTTTATCTTCATAGGCCACCAGTAAGGCGAAGACCTCAATTGGGGTTGATTGGAACAGCGAATATATCTCTATCGCACACTTTGTTACAGACGAAGATGGAAGCCTGAAGGTCAAGCTGCTTGAGGAATTCAAAGACTCCAAAAACGAGCTCAAGTTTATGCAGGCGTTGGCGGCAGCAAAAATCAACAAGTTAGTAACCCTTGCTGATAACGGAATATGAAACTGAACTACTTCCCAGTTCCTTTTCCGGGATCAATTGACATTGCATGGTGACATAAAAGAAGACTTTGAAGAGTGCAACAATACAATTGACTCCCTCTTAACTACTGATGACCCATAAATTGCCCTCTCATTACCCATAATCCCTGAAAACCCGTAGGCTGGAATGTCCACTGGCAGCAGTCTTCAGCACAACAGGATTCATCAGGCCACAAAGGAATTGGCCACTTTGCTATGTACGGTACCCTGGCATCACCAGCCAATTAGCAAGAGTCCAACTGTCTGTTAGAGTCAGTGATTTTGGAGTGTAAGAAGTGAAATAAATTAAGAAAAATCATCAGAATATAAACTACTTTGCCCCGGAGTGCCGGCTAAGCCGGACCTGCATGTTGTCCACGTCCATCCGCGCTCGCCAACGCGTTTCTCAGTGGTTCCGATGCTCTGCACCGAGTTACGGACATGCAGAAGACGTGGTCAGACTTGTGCGGCAGCAAAGAAAATTGACACGCGTACGAGAGTTCTCTAGCACGGGCCTTACGGTCAGCAGTTGTCCATGTGCTCTTCAATTTCCGTCCAAGCTCGGCAGCGGGCCATTCAAAACATCCCCCAACACCCGTTATCTCGCTACAACCGCCCTTTCATCCACTGTAAAATCAATTGTTACATCAAACGTATCTAGACACCAAAAGACTGCCGCCATGTCGTCGACAGCGAATGCTCCCGTTCAAGTTGAGCATGACCAATTCCGGCTGCCAACTAACGTCAAGGCGACTCACTACGACCTGACCATCAGAACAGATCTAGAATCCCTCGTTTTCCAGGGTTTGGTGAAGATCAAGTAGGCTTTACTCCATAATTGTATGACGAAGCGTCCACCTCACTTCCGATCGTCAAATTTTTTTAAAGCCTTGATGTCGTTGCTGGTACTTCCGCCATTACCCTCAATACATCGAACTTGGCTCTCGGGAAAGCGTATATATCCTTCTCGATTGTATTCCTTTTTAAATAGTTGATTTCTATATCCCCAGATCTCTGAATTCGAATGCTCTCACAGAAGAGCAAGAGCTTACTGTCTCAGCGTTTGATAAGACTCAGGAGCGGGTCATTTTCCAGCTTTCCAGGAATTTACCAGCTGGATCGAAAGCCGAGCTCAAGATCGCGTTCTCTGGAGAGATCACTGGTGCGATGATGGGGTACTACAAGTCTTCCTATGATGTCGATGGCAAGACCAAGTATTATGCTCTCACCCAGTTCGAGGTGCGGCTTTTGAGTTAAGACAGTCCCCATTCACACACTGATCTGTTGTCACGTAGCCTACCGCTGCTAGACGTGCATTCCCTTGCTGGGATGAACCTCTCTTGAAGGCTACCTTCGCCATCACATTAATCTCTCGCGCTGACACCGTGAGTCTCAGCAATATGCCCGCCCTCTCCGAACAACCTCTCGATCCTGGTATCAACACCTCGGCTGGTCTTGAAGGAATTGTGGCTCAGTCTAAGAACGAGCAATGGAAGATCACCAAGTTTGAAACGACGCCCCCGATGTCGACGTACCTCGTTGCGTTCGCAAACGGGCATTTTGAGCATTTGGAGACTTCTGTGGTGATGCCTTTGAGCAAGAAGACGGTACCGCTCAGGATTTATGGTGTGTTTTTTTTAGTTTATTTTTTGGATGATTTGCTCTTGTTCTGATACGGTGGGTAATAGCTACTGCCGATAGCATCCATCAGGCTCAGTTTGCACTCGATGTTAAGGCAGCTGTATTGCCTCTCTATGAGAAAATATTTGACGTCGAATATCCCCTTCCCAAGCTCGACACTCTTGTGGTACGTGCTTATTGCGATTCATTCGTTTGGTACACGTCTTTCTACCATTGCCCTTTTGCCATCTAGGCTAGTGACTTTGACGCAGGTGCTATGGAAAACTGGGGTCTGATCACGGGAAGGACAAGCGTTTTCCTGCTCGATCCCAATCGCGGCGATCTCAAAGCCAAAAAGCGTGTCGCGACTGTCCAAAGTCACGAAGTCGCTCACATGTGGTTTGGTAATATCGCCACGATGGAATGGTGGAACTATCTGTATCTGAATGAGGGTTTCGCCACTTTGGTATGTTTTTTTAAAAATTTGGTTTTGGACCAGGAGTTTTGATTCGTTCCTTTGTTTATCTAGATGGGAGAAGTTATTATTCCTGGTAAGTTGTTATCTTGTTTAGAAAGGCTTCCAGTTAACGAATATATTTTCCTTTAGACAGGCAAGTGCTAGAACAATGAACTTGGAGTGTATACTTACTCATTTTATTTCCTGCCAGGGTATTCCCGGAATGGCGCGTGAATTCGGAATTTATTACCGATCATTTGAACCGTGCTTTGAGCTTGGATGCAAAACTCTCCTCGCATCCCATCGAGGTGGATTGCCCCGATGCCAACCACGTCAACCAGGTTTTATTTTTTTTTCTCGAACGACTTTTTGGCTAACTCATCTCTGACAGATCTTCGATGCCTTGTCCTACTCCAAAGCTGCTTCTGTCCTCCGCATGCTTTCAAACTACGTCGGCGAAGAGAAATTCCTCAAGGGTGTCTCCATCTACTTGAAAAAGAGACTGTTCGGCAACAGCGTGACGCACGATTTGTGGGAGGGTATCAGTGCCGCGACGGGACTCAACATCACTGAGCTGATGGAGAATTGGATCACAAAGATTGGGTTCCCTGTTCTTTCTGTGACTGAGGATGAGAAGGGGATTTTTGTTCGCCAGGATAGGTTCCTTGAGAACGGTGCGGCGGAGCCTAAGGACAATGAGACTATTTGGTGAGGCGTCTTTTAGAAGAGAGTTCTTTCAGGTTTGATTGGTTATGTAGGAATGTCCCTCTCGCCATCGTGACGGACAAAGACGGAAAGCCGTCCATCGACAACACTCCACTTCTAACCGAAAGGGCGACACACATTGGGTTGGACACCAGCAAACCTTTCAAATTGAACGCAGGCACTGCTGGAGTTTGTATGTCATTCCGTTGGTTTTTATCGTTTTATATGGTTGGTAACAAGCGTATTGTAGATCGAGTGTTGTATACGCCTGAGCGGTTAACCGCCATCGCGGCAGAGGCTGCGAAGGAGCGGTCCACATTTTCCTTGGATGATAGGTTGGGTTTGGTCCACGACGTGTTCGCATTGGCCAAGGCGGGTTTGGCCAAGGCCAGCAGCGCTCTGACACTCGTTGATTTGTGGAAGAATGAAAAAGAATGTAAGGGAACCTTCGATGGTTTTGGCAGAAGCTGATTTTTGGCGTCTGTTAGATCTCGTTTGGTCAGGGATTGGGGAGAACATTTCTACACTGGGTTCTGTTTTCTGGGAAAATCCAGAGATCGTGGATGAGTTGAATGCATTCCGTCGGGTAAGTTGAGGTCATTGTGTGAGCTTTCGGGGTAGACTTTTAATTGCTTCACCCCTCCTTCCTAACTATAAGGCGTTGTTCGTTCCACTTGTCAAAAAGCTTGGCTACGAATATTCTGCTACAGACTCTCCTGATACTACTCTTTTGAGGACTCTCGCCATTACTCACGCCGCGGCTGCAAGGGACAAAGAGTTGGTTCTACTTGATGAAAAAAATTGTATTATCTGCTTAAATCACAAATTAGGGTCGTCGAGGAGCTTCAGTCACGCTTCAAGCACTTCCTGGACACAGGAGATGACTCTAAAATTCCTGCTGATCTGCAGCGTGCTGTTTACACGACTGTGAGTATAGAAACAAGCGACTTTCTCTTCGTCTTGACTCTTCGTGGTTTAGGTGGTCAAACACGGTGGTCGTGAGGAATACGACGCGATTGTCAAGATTCATGACAAGCCAAAGACACCGCAGGAGAAGATTGCAGCCATGTCAGTAGTGTCATACTCTATGAAAAAAGGAGCATGGCTGACTGACATTTTGCAGCGCTGCAATGGGAGCTACGGAAAATTTGGAATTGGCCAAAGAGACGTTAAATTTCATTGACAATAAAGCGCGCGACCAGGACGTGTTCTACTTCTTCGCTGCACTTGGTGCGAATTACAAAACTAGGAGACTGCTGACTGAATACTTCCACGAAAATTACGATGCGGTGCGTGATATATAATTTACGTTGACAGATGTTAAATCTGGTACAGCTCTACAAACGTTTCGAGGGCAACTTCTCCCTTCATTACCTGGTCACTGTGAGCTGCTTTGAATGATATTTGAGTTGTAATAAAACTGACGATGAAATGCCAGTACTCTACCGACTACTACTCCAGCATGAAGGACTACGAGGCGATCGAGGCGTTCTTCAAGGTAAGACAAGAACATTTTTTTCCTCCCAGTGATTGACATCATGATGGTTCACAGGATAAAAATACATCCAAATTTAAACTTGCATTAGCTCAAGGATTGGACAGCATTCGGGCGAAGGCGGAATATGTTGAGGTGTGTACGATAATAGAAAATGCTAAAGACAAGGTGACTGACGGATACTGCGACAGCGATCTACTGAGGATGTGAAAGAGTGGCTTAGTGGGAAGCGAGGCGGTTAGCGGGCTTACATCAGCAAAGTAGTAGATTCTCGCTTCCATGTTTTTTTTTTTGAAATCCAATTCCGCATTTCTTTTTGCCTCTGAATAATGCCCGCGTTTGATCCTGTACGCGATGCCGTCCTCAACTCTCCTATCGATTCACCAGGTCCTTCGCCATCCCTTGGTCGTCGCGCCACTGATCTCGCCGTTCTTCTCAACAGCAACGACCGCCCGACTCAGCTGCATCACCGGCCAACTTCCATTCATTCGCTCCTTCATGATGACACTTTGGCTTCTGCCGGGCCCATCAGTCGTGCCTCGCCTATGCACGACAAGCACGGCTCCCCGTCTTCCTCTCACCCATCAACACATCCTGTTGACGACACTTCACCTCCGGCACCCAGATCAGCCGGTGGTCCGACAATGCTCACAAAACGCCCACTGCCATACAATCCGAAGCGAAGAACGAAACCAGATTCTGTCCTCATACCGCTCTCACCGGAAGAGATGGAGAAATACAAGAACTATCGCGGTCGTGGAACGGCACGGCTTGCCACCAAGCGAAAACGTGCGCTCAGTGACGAACCTGAATCAGCAGATGCAAGGCCAGTAAAAAGGCATATAGGTGACGTTGGCGTCGTAGTAGAACACTGTGAGTTGTGATCTTTCTTAGGTTTTCTGTCTCATTTCTTTCATTTTGCAGACAATTCACGGCCAGAAGTGGGTGTCGTCCAACGTCTCGAATCGCCCATTATCGGTCTTAAAGCTTTCAACAACTGGATCAAGTCTGTTCTCATCACACGTTTCGCACATCCCGTTCTTGCCAAAAGCTCTATCGTACGCTCAAGCGGTGGACAAGGAACACGACGAGGGAAAGTCTTTGATATGGGCTGCGGAAAAGGGGGCGACTTATCAAAGTGGGCAAAAAGTCGGGCTGCCGAAGTCTTTTTTGCAGGTGGGTTTTGTTTCTATTTTGTTGTGTGAGATCCAACCATGATGTTGAGACGACGCTGTTACCAAAGATATCGCCGCCGTTTCAGTGGATCAAGCCCAAGGCCGATGGCTGGGTATGAACAACCGATATGATGCATCGTTTGCAGCCATCGATTGCTACTCCGAGCCCATCAGCAAGGGGTTCCCCCCAGCAAAGCTAGTCGAACCTTTCGACGTCGTAACGATGCAGTTCTGCATGCACTACGCGTTTGAAACCCTCCAAAAAGCTCGATGTATGCTCGACAACGTCACTCGATATCTACGACGTGGTGGCATCTTCATTGGTACAATACCTAATTCTGAACTACTATTGTACGTCTTGACTCGAGCCATATCTTTTTCGCTCGTTTATCGACCCAATTTTTCCTTTTTTGTTAGAGAGCAGTTGGACCGTATTCCTGCTGATGTTGAAGACAAATCATTTGGCAATTCGGTGTACAAAATCACGTTTGAGAACAGCACGGAAAGGCCGATTTTTGGGCATAGATATTGGTTTTATCTCCAAGACGCCGTGGAGAACGTACCCGAATATATCGTGCAGTGGGATAACTTTGTACAGTGCGCATCACTTTCATTTCACCCTGTCCATCAATTCAAATGACGACCTGTAACAGGCTAGCCTCGGAATTCGGTCTTCATCCGATCTTTAAAGAAGAATTTCACCAAGTGTACGCAGAAAATCATGAACGTCCCGAATTCAAAGATCTTCTCATCAAGATGAAGGTCATTGATCCGCAAGGCGTCAGTGCGATGGATGAAGATCAATGGGAAGCTGCTAGTAAGTTTGCAGGTTTTTTTTTCTGCCTTATGGGTGAGGTAGCTAATTCCATCATTGTTTAGATATTTACATTGCATTTGCTTTCGAGAAGCTATGGTGATACCTTTTGGAATTCCTTGTATTCTTTTCCCCGCTTATTTGTTGGATCTAGTCGTTTCTATCTTACGGTTTATAAGGCCTTTAACACAGATGTATGTTTCAGTAGTCGTGATGTGATAGCTCACTACGTTAAAGCATGGTTGTTACATTGAGGAATTTCTCAGCGAATATCATAGTCCATCAGAAAATTACGGAACTCCACCAACAGGAGTAGGAAATGTAACGTGAGGGTATAAACAACTAAACACATAAAGTCAAAGGTAGCTGATCAAACTATCATAGCGCACGTGCGACAAAAGATTTTGGATTCCTAGTCGAATCCACTAACCGCCTTTCGAATCGTTGATGAAAGGGATGCAGCCAGAAAATAGCAAATAACGTTGCCTTATTCCAAGAGCAGTTCACAATTGACACATCGAAACATAAATAACAACGGGCGGATGAAGGTCCAATAGTCCGAAATCACTCCTGACCAAAGCCAACGGTTTCCCTGGAATATGTGTGAGCTTCTGAAACACAAATGTAGGTAAGAAAGATTACTCACTCGACAGCAAGTGTCAACTTCTGCTCCAAACTCGCATAATCCTTATACGGCGGCAAATCAATACGGTTGAAACATGTATGGCTCTTGGGCAGCTGGGACGGGTCGCCTGATTTCTCGATCGTGAAACGACGGGGTCCATCCGAGCCTTGGAGATCTTTGAACCCATTGACAGGGATACGCGACGTGCCAGTCGCAAACTGCAGCAGCCGGGACTTGCGCTCCGGTGGCCAGCTCCGCACACACTTCCAGAACCACTGGACGACCTCATCGTTGACTTCGTAGCCTCTGTAATCGGTGTACTTGGTCCAATCGTCCCTAAAAAATTAAATTGACTACTCTTAGAAATTGATAAGACGGAAATAAAAGAAGGGCAACGTACACATCGATCTCTGACATACCACCAATGAGAAGTTCCAACTCACGCTCATCAAAGACCGTGATAAGGTCTTGAGGGATGAGCTCACTGAACCCAGACATGAAGGCGTCAAATTGTTCCTTAACGCGTTTGGAGATTCTATATTCGACCACGTGCTCGACGTATTCCTTCTTGTTGTCCTCTGTCACGACAATGTCAGTACCCCCAGGCTTGAGCTCAATGTCAACCACCTCTCCGAAACGCTCCTCAGTAGTCGTGAAAGTGGCATCAATGATATCTGTTGTATCATTCTCACTATGACTTCCCCATCAGTGATCCAAAGGCAAAAAGGGAGACCTCTCGGAAGAACTCACAGCATCCAAGTTAATCCGCGGTGCAATTCAGCATCCACACTCTCCAAATCGGCAAGTGTCACCTTCTTCTTCAAAATCATCTTGTAGAGACTGACAATGAAATAGGCATCCAGGAATCGACGATGGAAGATACCGAGACCCAAGCAACGCCCAATAAATTTAAAGTAGTTAAGATGTTCCGGATTGACACCAGAAGCAGGGTTGATCTGAAGGGTATAGTTATCGTGTGCGGAGTATTCAAACAGGCAGTAGAATGGGTTGAACATCTCATGTGAGAGCAAAAAGAAGAATTCTCTGTGGAGACACAATGAACAATTATACTTCAGGAGTGTCTCGTAAAGAACGTACCTTGACAGACCACCGTAATCCAAACCATCTTCACCGTCAAACTTGATCATCAGCCTCTTTTTCAAATCATTCGGTGTCTGTCGCATAATCTCTGCATAACTGTCCTCGAATATATGATTGCGCCTGATCTTAATCTGGCAATTTCCAGGCTGCGCACGCATAGCAGGTTGACTACGGAAGTAAATAAGCTTCCTCCTGAAGTCACGCTTGTACTGCGGAACGTTTGCATCTAAACTTGGAGGCAAACGTGGATCATCCCAAGTAGTCGTTTTCGTATTGTGATCAACAAAGTAGACTCGCGCAGTGGACGTGAGACGCATCTCCCATCCAGAAGGCAAAGGGCCGAGCTGAGAAATAGACTGAGATTGCTCGGTGCCTCCATTGGGACCCATCACGCGAATGATAGTCTGACGACGAGGGTCGACCCAGGTGGTCGTCCGGGTATTATGATCCACATAGTAGGGTCGACCTTCAGGCGTATAACGTTCTTCCCACCCAGCAGGTAAAACTCCTCTGACAGTCGTCGTAGCTGTACTCGTGGTGACAGATGGCTGGACTTGCTGCACCGGAGCAACCTGGCTAACTTGCTGGTTCGCGCGATTAGCGGGATTGTTCGCCTCCAATAAATCATCAGCCAGAATCCTACGGTTATGCTGATCACGGGCAGCGTTTGTTTCGTCGTCCCGCACGGTATGATTTACAGCAGCACTCAATGACGGCCGGTTCCATGTTGTCGTTCGCGTGTTGTGATCAACATAGTAAGTTCGTCCGAGTGGATCAATTCTCCTCTCCCAACCAGGTGACAATGGTCCATGTTGATCTACTGTTGGGCTAAAATTCCGCATTTGTGTGTTTTGCTGAGTGGACTGTGCAGCAATTGCTGCGGATTGGACCACGGTTGTTTGCGCCGATGAAGCTGCTACTGTTGTCGAGGTTCCTGTTGAAGCAGTTGTACTGGCCGGCCGGGACGTAGAACTTTGAGATTGATGCTGATCCTCTGTAGTAGTAACGGGGGAAATTGCACCTGAGACCGGAATAGAAGGGCCCAATGGCAATTCCGTAGTGGCGTGGGAACTAGTAGATCTGGACAGTGTCCCAGACGTGGAAGTTGCGTTCAGAGCAAGATTAGACGAGCTGGCAGAAGGAGAAGTGGCATTCAGTCCCATTTCGGATAAGGCGGTTGTCAATCCTGCAACCTGCGAAGGGCCGGGGTTGGAAATTGGTTGCTGAACGTTTGTTGAGAGAATAACAATAAGCTTCCCATGCACAACTAAATTGTCGTTGGATTTCTTGAGGTCCAGTGTGAGCATTTCTAATACAGGTGTTAGTCATACATTTTATCCAGTACCGCTGTCATCGGGTAACGTACCATGACTGCTCAGCTCTAGGTCAAGAACATTACTGACTCGGATATTCACGACACCAAGAAAGCCTTGGTCCTTTCGTTTGAATTTGCGTTGGTCAAATATCTGAACAGCTACGACTGACGAATCCTGAACAGTTCTGCAAGGGTTGGTTCAAGAGATGAACCACGAAATATAGACAAAACAACTCACATATCAAAACTTTCATTCCAATAAGGGTTTAACGTCTTCTTAATCACGCTCGTCGTATTTGTTTGTTCTCCATCTACGGTGACGACCGCAAACGGATCAGGCAGTCTGAACACATCTCGTTTGGACAGACCATCCGCAGCAACAACTGGAACAACAAGTCGTCAGAGAGAAATTGCAGGAAAGGATAAAAATGAAAAATTTTATACCTGTAACCCTGATCTTTTTGCGTCTGTGGGAAGAACAGGGAGTTGATGAGAATGAATTATGAATATAACATGGAGGCTTACAGGGGTCCCGAAGTGGCGGTCATTGCGCCTGGTATCTATGGGGGGAAAACGGTAACGACCACGAATTGAACACAAAATGACAAGTGGGCGGGCTGGTAACCTGCGACAACGAAGGAATAAGTTTTGGAAAGACCCTGTGGGCAGTGCTGGAAGCGGGACATGTCACATGTCACATAACCTATCTCCTTGCTGAAATGACGGGGAAATAGATTTTTTGGCTGAGGCCTTGACTGCGCTTTGTTGGTAGGTGTTGCCTGCCAAAGGAAGCCGTTCTCACTGGGTTAAAATTGAATGAAGTGTTGGTTGTAGATTTCATTTTTTCATCTTCCGGGTGCACTTACATTCAAATTTGATATGTTTCAAATTTTAGACGGATTATTAACAAATAGTGCGAAACATTTGAGTGTCTCAAATCTGGCTCTAGGAAGATTCTTGAACCGTTGAACGGGCTATATTCGTGAACGTCAGCAAATCATAGCCTCGCGACTGTTGACCCAAGGCTTGTGAATGCGGCAGTGTCTCGCCAATTCCTACTCTCAGTAGCAACTTCAATTGGGGGAATGGTGAGGCTGTTGAGCAGAAACCTAAAGGGCCTGTCGAAGCAAAGTGTTGAAGTAACAGACATGACCTCTCCGATTCTTGGAAAATATCACTCTCTGGAATATCTAGGGGCGGGAGCTTATGGTAATCTTCCTAATTACACCTCGTTGCGGTCTGACCTGCCTTTTTAGGACATGTTGTTCGGGCAACGGATGAGGTGTCAGCGCAATACGCAATAAAACTTGAACGTGCTTCAAAAAAGGGACGACGGCCGCCTTCAGAACACGAAGCTAACGTCTTGAGGATCCTAGCCGATGTCAATGTCTCTCCCCGGATCCCTCGCGTGATAGGTTATGGCTACGATAAACCCAGTCATTCAAATGCTCTGGTTCTTGAACTATTGGGAGCCGACATCCAATCCATGCGGAAAAAGTGTGGAGGCCGGCTTAGCATCAAGACCACCTTAATGCTAGCCCTTCAGCTTGTGTGTATTCCTGATTACCGTCCCGTTTCTCTCACCTCACATTTCTTTCTTCTCATTAGATTCCTACGATCCAGTATATCCACTCCAAAGGCTTTGTCCACAGAGATATAAAACCAGGAAACATGCTTTTGGGAACTAAAGACAGCGAAAATAGTGTTTACATTGTCGACTTTGGTATTGCTAGACGGTATACAAATCCTCGAAACGGTGCCCATATGCCATTTCTGGATGGGAAGCCACTAGTTGGCACCGTTCGTTACGCAAGTCTCAATACCCATTTAGGAATAGGTCAGTTGTTGTGGCTCCTCCTGAATAAATATATTCATCTTTTTGCCAAAGCACAGACCCGGCGGGATGACATTGAATGCCTGGCATATTCCCTTCTCGATTGCTTACAAGACTTGCCGTGGGGACATATCAAGGGCGGAAGCCCGAAACAGTTTGAGGAGAGGGTTAGAGAAAAGAAACGATCTTGGACTCCCGAAAGACTCTGTGTTGGCATCCCCAACGCATTCAAAGTACTTCTTTCCCACGCCAGGCAACTCAAGTTCGACGAGGAGCCCGACTACGACGGTCTACAAAAGGTCTTTATAGATGACGTGGAGCGCAACGGGTATTCTATGAATACCCCTTTCGACTGGTCCGAAGCTGGTGACATTAAAGGTGTCTGATAGTTGTGATACCCTTATTGATCTAAGGTTTTCAGATTTTGTGCCTCCTATCACGAAGCAAGCCCGCTCTTCACCAGCAGTGACGGAGAGTACGAGTAAACTACTCGATTCAATCCAGCCTGGTGATTTTATCAAGCTCAAACTCCTTGGTTCGCCTACTATTCAATTCAGCGGACGCTTCAACAGTGTCGATACGGATCCTAGCTTCTGGCGGCCTCCATCGTTGGCCAGTGAACATTGGGATTTTCCTTACAGACCAGCCATTGTTGCATCTGTGCAGCATCGTGTCGTCGTCCGTAAAGGAAGAAAGGGAATGAAATTGTCCGTTTATCCTCTCATGATGCGGAAGGAGGGTCTGGGGGAGTTTCCAAAACATATTCGAAGCCGATTCATTCCCCTGGCTACGCTCGGCATCGATTCCTGCACACAAGTCGAAGACGGATCCCTTGCCGACGCATACATCTACAACACTTGTGTGACTCTCGCTGTTTCCGTGGATCCTTATCTCATCCCGGTCAGTAGGAGTAACCATCCTGTGCTCCTTGTATCTAGTCTCAATCGTTGTTAGAACGCGACACTTCCTCCAATATGTTGGCGTCTCAACAGCTCAATGGAACTTAATAAAGTCACAGAACAACTCCAACTTGTTTCCCCACCTCTCGAAGGCGGCCAATCGATTCGGCCAGAGGATCGCGACGAAACTATTGATATCAAGAAAAGCGAAAACCGCATTCTCCAAACCATACTTGCGGAAATTGGACCACTGACCCCCACCGATGCTGAGAGTCAAGATGTGGTGTGGTCAGGAAGGAATGGATGGCTGAAAGAGTATAATCAGATCGCCAGGCGTCGCAATCGGGAGCACCGAGGCTCCGATGCTGGAGAGTCAAGTGAGGAGTACGACTCTGATTACATTTATGATGGTATTTCTCCACCAGGGGAACGGCGAAAGTCCTGTACGGTGAGTGATTTTGAATAGTACATCGCAAGAGTCTGTACTACGCCATCTTTTATCGTCGCATCGTATTCTTGTTTGCTCAGAGCCAATAAAAAAGATGAGTGAGCCCATCAGGTGCGAAAGAACTCCCATAATGTGTATTACGAGGTTCAGAAATTTGCTAATCGAGAGCCCATCAGGGGTGGTTTGAACAGGCTCTGAGTAAACCTCTCTGAGCTTCAGAACGACAGAGGGACAAGGGCGAGCTTTTATACTGCAAGTCAACTTGTTCGGGTTTTCCTGATATATATGCAAATATTCGTGAGTCACATAGTTTTTAGTTTGTTACTGCTGTCAAGACGAGTTTCTTAAAAGATGTCAAGGAGGATGCAACCAAGGCTGCGGACCACTGGACAGTGGTGATAGGTAACGAGGCTGGAGGTCTGTCATATAATTATTTTTTGTGGACTTCAGGACAATCGGTGCTTAACCTCTCAAAAAGCATAGATCTTGACTCGATTGCGAGTTCCATCGCCTACGCATGGGTTTTGTCAGAGGTCAACAAGATTGCTGTACCGCTCATCTACCAGACTTGAATTTACGCCCTGAAAATCTTTACGCCCTCAAGCTCGCTGGGCTTTCAGACTTGCTGGATGAACTGGTCACTCTCACTGAAGTCTCAGCGTTTAAGCCCTTCCCGTCGTAAAAATTTGCTCTAGTAAACCACAACCGCCTGGGTTCGATTTATTCTCTGGATAATTCCAAGGCAGAGGTGGTGGCCGTCATTGACCATCACGAAGACGAGAAACTCTATCCGAAGGCCAGTCCGAGGATCATCAAGCCTGTTGGAAGCTGCACGTCCCTCGTGGCTACTCAGCTTCCTCCTGAGCCACTGCCAGATCTTGCGTTGCTCCTCTTGACTGGCATTCTCATCTGGACTGAAACACGGGGGCAAATAGATCGAGGTTCTGCTCTGCTCTTCGCTTCAAAGTCTACGACTGCGAATTCCATTCCACCTCTGTCGGCTGTTACACCGATTGACATTCCCAACCCCGATGTAGTTTTCGAATCTCGGGCGATTAAAGACCTGACCAAGTGCCTTAAGGACAAGAAAGGGGACGTTTCCCAACTTAGCGGTTTTGATCTCATCCGACGTGACTCTCATGGGTTGCTGGTTCGCCATCTATAAAAGTCGGTCTCTCCACGGTACCTTCCGCACTCAAATCCTGGGGCACAGACGGCAAGTTGGAAGAAGCAGCCGTCAGATGGATCAAGCAACGTAAGATCACCGCTCTTGGCATATGCACCTCCTTCCGCGATAAGAAGAAAATTGGGAAAAAGGGAAAGGGCAAACACAAACGCGAGCAGGCATGGAAGTCAGCTGAACCCTGAATTGCCTCATGCACGACTTGACAGTAACGATAGAAGTGGGTTCTAAAGGCTGAAAGAAGTTGTTCGTGAGAGGTTGCCATTTGCTCGAATATCAGAAAGCGATGTGTGATCGAAAGAGGAACGTTGAATGTGGGAAGGCAAATAGGGTGCATTTTACTTGCCGGACCGTCTCAGCGGCTTGAGTCCCATATGTCGCATAAATTAATGTGATGCACTAGCTATTTGAGGTTGAGCAGCGGGCCTGGGACCATCTTATATTATAGCTCATCGTGCTTCCCTGTCGCTCCGTCATCATCCTTGCTACCTGCCGCACCCCCAGCGTAATCGGGTTGACGATGCCTTGACACTCGTGCTCGAAACCGTATCCAGATTCCATCAATTCAGCCAGGACAGTTGTAAGGTTAGTATCCTTGAACACAGCGAGGGTCTCCAGAAAGCTCGAACTTGCCCATGAGAATGTCCCTAGTAAGCGATCATTCACCCTCGAACACTTGGATGAGGACAATAGGTCGATTATCAGCGGCAGTGGAGAAGATCTAAGATTTCTGCGTCAACCGCTGGATTCTCTATCTGTCTTTGCTCTGCTGGTTAATGCGCGATCATGCAAACACCCCAAAGTGCTGTTCTCATACTATACGCTCAGTCTGTTAGGGATGCTGTCGCTGCCATATTTCATGTCCCCAAGGAGGTTCGAAACTCCGTCTCTGGTCCCACCACCACACCATCCCAACATTGCTACTCCAGGCCCATCCTTTGAATCTGGTAGAGATAGGGACGTTCACCAAAGGCGAGATTCCACGGATCTCGATTGTCAGGATGGCGGTGTCGTTGAGGGGGGCCACTCCAATTTTGCCAATGACTTTGAGGAGTACGGTTCTGAAGAAGATGACGAGCCACACACAATCAATGGGCTTACTTTTCCTGAGATCAAGACTGTTCTGCAGCGAGTATCGGATGGCATGATTTCAGACCGTGAACGAGCGGACGCTGATGCTTGGAATGGCAGGAGGTGAGTTTTTGTCGCTCTACTCTTCTATCTGATTCCAGGTGCTAAATCATAATCGTCCGCAGGCGCTCTCTCCGTTGATCACAGATTCCGCATAGGCAGAATACGTATAATCCAGTCTCATGCGGGATACAGCGCTTGAGGGTCTGCACCTGTATTCATCACAAAGGCCTAGACAATATCCCTCCATAACTAGATCAAGGCTTGTCTCAGCTTCAACGTCAAAAAGTTACTACACTGTGCCTGTACACCAACTGGCCTATGTTATTGGATCGCCTGGTAAGATTCTGCAAGTTTGCAAAAGGAAAGCCCGCCGCCTGTTGTTGGCCCTGACATCTGTCATTTTTTTTGCAATCCACTTCTCTGATTGTATCTGGGCGACAAGGAAAGTGATTTGTAAGTTGTCATTGTTAACGACTCATCCATAAGAAACTAAAATAACTCTTACACGTATTTGATATGGCCACAAACAGCAGGCTAATGACTAACCGAACCCTGCCCACTCGATAGAAAGGTAAGATACTTCCTGCTTCTCGTCATTCCAGCCGCAGAGGAGGTGTGACTTTTTCGTAGCGGTGCCCAGACGTCCATGTGCAACGATTTCCATGGGCCGCAAAGATGTGACAGGAGACTCGATGACCGTGGCAGTGAAGTGAGAGTGATACCTTAGAGGGTCACCTTAATAGACAAACAGATGAGATCGAAATGCGATTCGTAAATAAACGGTACATTTTTCAAAAATAGACATACCGGGGTATATCAAATATTCTCCACCAAACTTGATACCTCCGCCCATAAAATAACCTTTGTGCCATAGATCTTTAAAGACACCACAGCGTGCGCGTTCAGGGAGGGTAGAAGGGTACGTCCATATTCCTGCTTTGCGTGCAGATGCGAGAGTATGGTAGATTGCTGAGGCCTGCTTCGGAGAGTACCATTCAAGAGAGGAGGAGGAAGCAGGAATAGTAATTACATAGGGAAGGGAAGAAGGATTGGAGAAAGTCAAGGGTTTGCTCAGTGTAGCCGGCAATTGTGGAGGGAACAGTGCATCTTTTGTTTTAGAGGGTGTCACCGTCGAACCAGAGGAGACCATCAGAGTAGTTGGCTCGAGGTCGTCAACAACCCCATCCTCATCTTCTACATCCGCCTCCTCCGCCTCTGCAGCGTGCTTCGCAGCTCTAGCAGCTTTGCGCTTTTCTTCTCTTTCCTTCCTCTTCCTGATCGCCTCAGTCGACATCGCCCTCCCGGCCTGTGAGCCCTCTTGCGCGGCCTTTGATTCTACGTACGCTAGTTGTGTTCGCACCGAGTTTTGTTGATCCAGAGACCATTTTGTCAGTTGGGTTGTGGTGGGAGAAAGGTGGGCCGATGGATCATCTATTAGAATTGCGGCACCTAATGTTTGTTGAAGAAAAGAGATTAAAATTTGAATATAAGAATAAATTCGTCAAGCATACCCATCTCGACGAGAAGAACGACCTCTTCTGGCATTAAAACCAGTGGGACACCTAGGAAGACGTTTTGTTGAGAGAGCTGAGGCAATGTGCCAGTCAAAATACCGCAAATACGATATTTTGCACGGAGGGTTGCAATGTCGTCGACGTTCCAGACGTAGGCTACCCCTTTCGCTATGCATAGTTGAACTGGTTCTGTGCCCATTGTCGTCGCCGATGTCAGGGAAACTGGAACACATGACAAGGATATCACCGGCCCGTCATCTTATCTGTCTCTTTGCCACCATCATCATGGCCAGGTCTACATATGTGCACGATGTCTTCATGCTCTTTGGTGACTCCATTACTCAAAAAGGATGGGAGCCTGATTATAATGCATTTGGTCAACGTCTATCTCGTATGCATACTATTCTCCCAGTGAACGCGTGATCAATCCCTTTCAGATGTCTATGCCCGAAAGCTTGACGTCTTGAATCGAGGATACTCAGGATATAACACGGAATGGGCCATTCCAGTGTTTGAACAGGTAAACTCTCCTATAATTACCACCTTGATTTGCTTTACTTAAGCTAACTTACAGTGTATCTCCCAAAATCAAATCGACTCGGCGCCTAAAATCCGGATGTTGACCATCTGGTTCGGTGCAAACGACGCCTGCATTCCACCCTCTCCTCAACACGTCCCCTTGCCCAAATTCATCTCCAACTTGAAACACATGATCTTTCACATAAGGGGACCTAATCACACTTCCGAAACACGAATTCTCCTCATCAGTCCTCCGCCTGTATATACTTTTGACAGACGCGCTGAGTTGGCATCGCGTGATCCACCAGCGGAGCTGGATCGGGACTTTGAGGTGACAAAGAGGTATGCCGAGGCCGTGGCGAATGTAGCAAAGGAAGAGGGTGTGGCTTTCGTGGACGTTTGGACTAAGATTTGGGAGGCAGCGGGCGAGCAGGAGATCGGATTAAAGAGGTTCTTGAGGGATGGATTGCACCTCAATGCAGCAGGATATGATGTGGGTATTTGATCTGCTCAAATGAACTCGACGGTTTTAATCAAATCATAATATCAGGTCATGTATAACGAGCTCGTTCGCGTAATCGCCACAGCGTATCCCGATGTGCACTATGATAACTTATCCTTTGTTTTTTCACCGTAGGTTCCATCGTTCTGATTCTCTGCATTCATTAGTTGCATTTGCTCTAGGTCGAACGAAATAGATCCTGCAAAGAGTCTACGCATTCAGAAGTGATTTATGAAGAAATGATTCGGCCCAACGGGTGAATAGTTCCGACGGTCTATCTATCAGGGGATCTTGTACAATAATCGTTTGTCATCATTTTAAAAGTTCATCATTAGCATGGTCAAGCTTACAATTCAGTACATGCGAGAAGTCCTTCAATGACAGGATGATGATGAACGTGAACTTAACGGTGAGTGTACTAAGCAGATGTTCCAAGTTGTGAGGAACAGATTTAAATTGTGGGGCCTCATTTGATAGTAACTGAAAGTAGCTTGTCCTCACGGTTGCCATGGATCATTATATTGATTTTTGAACTTGCCACGAGGTGATGTGTTTCCAATTGCGGATGAAAGGAGCGGATGAGACGCGGTCACGTGCAGGTTGAACATCGTAAAAGTGGAAAAGGACGCTTTGGTTCTCTTCGCTGCTGTCGACAGTTCCAAGACTCGCGAGACCCTTTCTTTCTTATATTTCTTGACAATAAGACTTATTTTTTCTTCTTTCTTTTTCGGTGTGTGCGCGCCTTTGTCTTCCGTCGAGCTCATTACGTACTTACGCAGAACAGACAGACAGCCGCGGGTTCATCACAGCGCCTTTCTCGTTCAACTTTCGTGAGAAACTTCTCCCTTGAACTCGTTTGTATTCGACCGCCAGCTTTCGTCTAAAACCTTGTGGTTTCACCAGGTGCGGCCTCCTCCGACGACACATTCGTTAAGGTGAGCCATTCTACTGATATGGTAATACCGGTACATCGAACCTCCAAGGAGCAAAGCGCGATTCTTAAGGTTCTGGGATTCATTATTTCCCAGACATAGTCTTATGGACAATGGGAGCGTACCAAGTTGAACTATCCTACCATATGGATCTATCCGGTGTATGACCGCACACTGATGTCCTATTGTTCCATTCCACTCAGGTTGAAATTCAACATAGCTCCGACTACGAACTTTCTTCAACGGCCACCGAGAAAACGGTCTGTGCCATCTTCCTTGTCTGCTTTCTGTTTTCTTATTCTTACTATCCCATTTACGAATATGTGCATGTGTGCCACACGTCCATCTATTGCTGTACGACATCATCCATTCTGTATGAACCACAAACACCATCGCCGACATTCATCACAACCAAACGCTAACAATGTTTCGCCATTGATACATCAGACATCAGAATCAAAGTCGCGAAGTACCCACGTTAAGACACATAAGCGGTCCTTACCAAACGATATGGCCTTCTTCGCAACATCTTCAAAGGTTACTAATACCCAATTCCTCGTCGCACCTGCGAACTCGCGTACTAGAAAGACCGTAAGTAACCGCTTCCTTAATGGCGACATTGATATATCCTCCGACCTCGAATTCTCTTTTGCTTCCAATGTGTCGCTCCACTCTCCTCCGCGAGAAAATATCTCCCTCTTGTCCGATCACTGCGAGCCAATGGACATATCCCCGGCCCCTCCTCTCAAACCTGTGCATCTAGGCATCGAAGGTGCTGGCATGAAGCCTTCCCGTCCCCGTGCCTTCACGAGCGGTGCAAGGCTTTTCGGGGCGGATATTAGCAATAACAGTAATGGTGGTAATAATAGCAAGAATCTATTGCCGAGTCCGAACCTGGCTGTGGACGCATCTCTAAGTTCAGTGCGTTCAAACTCAAAGAAGATCCAGAGATCGGCCTTGCCCACAGAGTGGCTTGCCGCACCGAATTTGCATACTGCGGTGCGTTGTCCTTTTTGTCTTATGTGAGGTCGATTTCACTTATGTTTGACATGTCTAGGAGCCTTCTTCGCCTGCCGACGACGCAATGGACGTTGATACGTCCTATTTTGTGGACTCGGCCCCCGTCTTGGCTCCTGCACATGAACCTGTAACTTTCTCGCCTGCACCTCATTCTGCCGCACCAACTATCACCGGATTCAACCGACTCTTCTTCGACACCCTCTCTCCAGGTGCTAATTTTGAATCACCCACAGGTCACCTACCAAAGAAACAGCGCAGATCATTGTCGCCCAGCTCAACCCGTCGTACGACCCTACGACTTACTGAAGAAGAATCATCTTCGCCTGCGGCCCTTCACTCGTCGCCTTCGGCAGCCAGATTAGAGCGTATAACGAACAAAGGTACCTCTGGTGCTACTCAGGCGAAGCCCACCCTTCAAGGTCTTGGTGCACCGTCCTCTAATTTCCTTAAGCGTCCGCGCAGACCTGTGCTTTCTGCAATGGTCGGGACAGGGGTGCACCTCCAAGTCCAATCCGCATACCCCGTCCTCTCGCCACGTCTTTCCGGGGATTCCACATCCACAGTTGATGAAGATAATAGTCCGCGCGGCTCAGTGCCCGTCCGTCGTGCCTTCTCTGCGTTTTTACAACCGTCGTCCATTTTTGCTGGCCCCGTCTCTGCATCTGTTGGACAGCACAAAGATGATGAAGTGTCGTTCTCATTCGATGGCGACGGTGGATCGTCGGATATGTCTTCGCCCGCGCAAGCATATTCGAAAAGGCAGCAGGTGAAGACGATTAGGCGGTGTGATGGAACGGAGGATTTCAGGCCCATAACTGGTGCTACTGCGTTGAAGATGAAGGAAAGCCCATTTGGGGCAAATGCCATTAACCTTTCGCCTTCTACGAGGTTTATGGTTGCCACCGGTCTTCCCGGGTTTGGAGACAATGAAGCACATGGGAAGATTCTTCCTTGTCACAGAGTTACCGAAGATGGCTTGATGAGGATTAAGCCAAATACGGTGATTTTTCTTTACCTGTTTAATGCGCTGAATGACCTATTGATATCCATACTTTCAGCTGGATGATCTCCTGGACGGAATGTTCGACGATAACATTGTGGATTTTCACATTATCGATTGCCGCTTCGATTACGAGTACAACGGGGGTCATATTCCTGGTGCCGTCAACATCAACACCACCTCCGCCGTGGAGGACTTGCTCCTTGGGCCAAGTTTGATGAAACCTCGCCCTTCTGTAAGCGGTGATCCTGCAAAGAAGACTATCCTCATTTTCCACTGCGAGTTTAGCGCGAAGAGAGCGCCTACCTTGTATGATACTTTCTTCATATTCCTTGTTGAATTTTTATTGAAGTCATAATTTCAGCGTTAAGCACTTGCGAGCCAAAGACCGGGCGATGAACAACCATATCTACCCCAAAATTCACTACCCCGAAGTTTATATCTTGGAGGGAGGCTACTGTCACTATTTCAAAGTTTCAGGTCATCGATGCGAGCCCCCAGCGTACGTTTCGATGGACGACCCGAATCACGCATCCTCCCGTCGCGAAGACTTGGATCAGTTCCGCAAAGCCAAGTTTGGACGACACAAATCCTATGCATACGGGGACGCCAAGGGTCTGCCTTTCGGCCAGCCACAGCAGCAGGTACAGCCAAAGCGGAACACGGCGCCTCAATCTCTTTTTGCAGCTGCTACCGCTGCCAGAAGTCGGAGAGTTTTGTCGAGTGGTGGATCGCTTGGGCTTGGAAGTGGTTCGACAGGCGTTGGTGGTTCTAATATGAATGGAGCCAGTACAAGTGCGCTGGGAGGAGGGAGCAACGGGGTTAAGGCCCTGTCGACGCTTCTGGAAGACGTAAATGTGACAGTCGATGCGGACGACACGGACACAGATTTGGGTGATAGCCCATGTCCTCCGCCCAACAAGGGGGTGGCATTGACGAAGGCAAAGAAATTCGGCGTTAGGGCGATGGTGAGGTCGGAGACGTACGGCCCTTCCAGGATGAACTACTGATTCGAGGTCTGTCGGCGTCCCTTTGCTGACACTCGTTATCTCTTCACGAAATCGAACCGTGCGGATAGTCCCTTCGTTCTGGAGCCGCACTTCAGCTTCTGTCATGAACCTCTTTTCCAATCCCCCGTCAACGTTTAACTTGCAAAAAAATCTTTTACCAAACCGATATACGACCCACCTCAAGAAACGACCTCGTCAAGACCAACTCATGTCAAGATAATGCCCACATTATTCTTTATGACATAGGAATGGGCCTCCTCGTTCTTTATACCACCTTCCTTTCAATATGCCTTCCTGTGTCTCTCGCACGATCTTGGTCTCTGGGATTACCATTCATCAAAAGGTTGATTGGTCGTTGTCGTCGCTGTTCTCTCGATATTCATCGTCTTTTATTCGTTCATCAGCTTCGTTATCGTTCGTCTACTTTTGGGTCCGCTGATTTCCATTCTCACTGTCCGTTCTTGGCCTCGGGTCAGCTTTTTGTCGCCCTCGAGTGCCAAAAATCACGATTTTTTCGATTCGTTTTAACAGACAACGCAACACCCATTTCTCCCATCACCATCTCATATCCTGAATGATACACCATATTATTCTGAAAGTATCCACCTCTTCTTCCACTTTGGACTTCTTCAAGGCATCCATTTTACATTTTCAAGTTTTCGCAATTTCTCTTATTTTTCATATCTCATGCATCTTTTTTTCAAACATAAACACATCTCCATTTTTTTCACTCAATTTTTTTCCCCCATATTTCAGCAAGCAATTACACGCTTCGTTTATTTTGTTTCTGTGATTTTATCATCCATTTTCATTTATTTAATCTTCTCCTGTCCGAGCTGGCCTCAGCTGCTTATATTTGGGGTTCTTCTGGATAAAGGACCATCAATTATCAACGATGTATCTCTTTCAACTTTTTTGCAAAGGACATTTCTGAGGTTACTAGGAAGCATAATTTTTTGCACAGCCTGCACCTCTCATCTTTCTTTCTTCATGTCTTTTCTGTGATATTTATGATATAAGTCGACGAATGTGATCCTTGTCCTTCATGTTTGCTCTTAGTAAGCAAAAATTCCTACATGGGGTTACAAACGGATATCCGCCCCGCCAATTTTCAAGATCGCACTACAGACTGAAATTTATCTTCTCTCCCACTAGAAACTTTATTCTCATAAGCATGTCTTCCCCAGCACCAACGACATCTAGCATCCAATCTCCACCGATACCTCAAGGTGCGGGTAGCGCAACTGGGCCCAGCATTTTGCCAACGCGTTGTGCCCCGAAGGATGCAGGTAATAGCGTTGGATCCTTTAACGTAAGTTCATTAGATGTTGTCCCTGATGTAGATTCTAACCACATTTGAGGACAGGTCAAGTCGGGTTTGGCGCAGATGCTGAAGGTGGTCTTTGGATATTGTCTATGATTAGATCACACTGCTCAATTCGGTTTTTTTTTGGTGGTGACAGGGAGGTGTCATTATGGATGTTACTACTCCGGAGCAGGTAGATCATTCTAGCTTTGACTTTTTGACATGCAACCTTTCACTGATTTCACTCTGCTTAGGCCCGTATTGCCGAAGAAGCGGGTGCTTGTGCGGTCATGGCACTTGAGAGAGTTCCCGCGGATATCAGACGTGAAGGTCTGTCGCACCCAGATTTCTTCAAGAAAATAAAGATCGCTTAAGATTTGTTTATGATATCCAGGCGGTGTCGCACGCATGGTATGTATTGCAGTGCTGTGAAGTTTTTGATGCAGACGTTATCTAAATCACCACTTCAGAGTGACCCAGAGGTGGTCAAGAAGATCGTCAGCGCTGTAACCATCCCTGTAATGGCCAAAGCCCGAATTGGGCATTTCGTTGAAGCACAGGTCATTCTTCACTTTGCATTGCATTGGTTTTTGATTTGCTGATCCCGGTTTTTGCTGAGAGCAGATCCTTCAAGTCATCGGCGTAGACTACATCGATGAATCTGAAGTTCTCACCCCCGCGGACAACGAATTCCACATCAATAAACATGGGTTTAAAGTCCCATTTGTTTGTGGCGCGCGGGATCTAGGAGAAGCGCTGAGGCGCATCTCCGAAGGTGCCGCCATGATCCGTACCAAGGGTGAGGCAGGGACAGGGAACGTCGTCGAGGCGGTCCGTCATCAACGGGCTGTAATGAGCCAGATTAGGAGAGCAAGCGTAATGACGGACGAGGAGCTCTACGCTTATGCGAAGGAGATTCAGGCTCCATTCCATTTACTGAAGGAGACGGCAAGGCTAAAGAGGCTGCCAGTGGTAAATTTTGCCGCTGGAGGAATTGCTACACCTGGTGGGTGTTTGCTTAACTGCTGTATTGTTTTTTGATTTATTCAACGTTTTGATTTGTGTAGCGGACGCCGCGTTGATGATGCAGCTAGGATGTGATGGAGGTAATATTTTTCTTTAGTTCCCTGATATAACGGTTTTTATTTTATTTTACCTAGTCTTTGTTGGCTCCGGCATTTTCCATGTAAGCTACCTTCAAAGTGCTGTTCTAGTGTAGCAGACTCATCTTCTCTTGGTAGTCCGGTGACCCTGCTAAACGAGCTCATGCCATTGTTCAGGCGGTAAGATGAAGCCATTTCCACGCGTCGCCGCTTTTTCTGATCTCTACCACCAGGTAACACACTACCAAAATGCCAAAGTGCTGGCAGAGGTATCAGAAGGTCTAGGACCTGCCATGGTAGGCTTAACTATGTAAGCAATCGAGAAACACTATTTATGCAGGATCTAACTTTTCTTCTTCCAGTGACGAGAACCTAAAGGGTGGCCAATATGCTGCCCGGGGCAAGTAAACATAAGATCACCCCGCGACATATTTTTCCTGTCATTACATTCTGATTATAAATTACTTTATAGTGACTTGGTACGCTTCGGTCTATAGAAATATAGGTTGTAAGGAGTATGAACATGACGTCATTGTCTATCAGTATAAAAAGTCGTTAAAAGTGTATTATTTTACTACATACTACTCCAACCGACAAAAGTTGAAAGCGACATGCGAATTAAGAACACTCAACCCACACCAACGCATTCGCAATTGAAGGAGGCTTTAAAAGGTTTCATACATGAGGTTTGTTGTCAGACTCTTCTGATCAGAATGTGATTAATGACCTAACCGTTACGGTTAGCACGACCCCAACACGCATTATATGTTTGAAGATTCAGAGAAGGAAAATGGTGTGTCCGAGCTGTGTAAGGAGGGTACGCCACGGAGGGATTGCATTAAAGTAGGTGTTTCAGCTAGAAGTCGACATTGACCTTTTTACTGTCTCAATTGCCTGTGTTGACTGGTATGCTTATTTTAAAAGCTAAAGATGAACACGAAAGAAATGTTCAAGGCTATGCAGGTGGGTCAGTTGGTTGAGGATTCAGTTGCGATAGATCCGATATTTTCGTTGCACAGGACCAAGGATTCTTCTGTGCGCTGCCTCCAGATCCAGAGAGGACGGACATGCATTGCAAGCCTTTTCCAAAGAATTAAGAACAGTTGTTTCCGTTGTGGAACTTCAAATCGAATATACATTTTCTTCTTGTATCGTCTTTTTCTTTTGGAAAAATAATCCGGACTGAGCTTCACCTGCACTTTCTTGAATCACACTGGAGAAGTTCAGCCGCAACCGTTAGAGTAGACAATCAAGAGAGAATTCTCACCTCGGGCATCATGAGCATTGATTGCTTAATAAGGAAGGAATTACTATCTCGGTTAGAAGAACTTGGCCACTGTAGGAGAATTGAAGTTCTGATGAAGTCCGTGAAATGGTTAGAAAGATTTTACCAGTTGTATACGCAAATTCTCACCACCAAAATAATATCTAAAAATCTTTAGATCCACAGTAGTGCCATTGTGGAGTCAGTTCAGCTCATTTTAACCCAGGCTCTTCTGGCCTTCACTTTCCAGATGGGGCATCTGGTAAGAACTCGGAAATGCGTGAAGTTATAGAATATTGACAGGGTTACCTCCATATGAAGGCCGGTGACCATGGTGTGAATCAGAACGGGATCGCTTAAGGTCGCTTACTTGTTCCTTATACCCGTAAAATATGTATAGGCTTCACGTCGCGCTTGTCCTATTTTGGGCAGTGACATAAATCGACCTTGTTCACAGCTCGAGTCATTTCGCATGCAGCGACATGGGAAGCTCTAAAGAGGGAGTTGGACCTACTTGTGGGTCCACCTAACCGTCTTGATGACACCCAGTATCGTACTTAGTATTTAGGGAAAGCGAATTGCGACTCGTAGTCTTGTACGCCGTGAGTGGGGTGGGTGGGGGAAAGCTTCTTGAAGGCATTTTGTGGAAAGCGGTTAGAAGTGAAGACAGGGAGTGGTGGATTTTAGGAATAGAAGGGTTATCCGGAAAGTGTCACTGTTTCAGGTTCTCGCACGATGGGTTCCGGCTTCCTCTCTCACTGGGGGGCGGTGAGCAGCTAAGGCGGGATGGTTTTGGCCTATGTATCGTGAAAACTTAAGAGAAAAGAAAAAACACGCTACTAACTAGCCTCACAGGCTTTGAACTTCTGCCCGACGAAACCCTCCCTTTCGACCGGGGTCGTTACACAAGCATAGCCGTCATTAAAATGAGACATTTGCTGGTCGAACCCAGGCAGGTTTAAAATAAGAAGCAAAGAGGAAGGTGGATATTTTGCAGACTGAAGGATGCTTCGAATGGTCACGGAGGTCGGAGTGACAATTCTGGCGGTTGTTTGGAACGCAAAGCTCCTGCCACATTTGCATCAGCAAATTGTCTGAACTCTTGCGTTTGAAATGTACGTGGTTGCCATCACCTCGTAAGCAACGAAATCAATCAC
>QDKV01005247.1_pt1 | contig 39154 bp, 50 predicted proteins | sample 1861101 | NCBI WGS metagenome assembly QDKV01 (sample SAMN04275158, study PRJNA302643) | Fungus metagenome, whole genome shotgun sequencing project. | isolation source: fruitbody | host: Mallocybe terrigena | place: Sweden | collected 2013 | reverse complement strand
GGGATTGGGCGCCTGCCAAGACATGTAAAGTTCATCGTATTGACGAGGTCAGAGACAAGAGTGGCGAGGTTATTGCAAGAGAAGGGTCTTCACGGTTTTGAGATGGTTCCCATCGTCCGTTTTGTCGAAGACGTTGTTGGGTCCAAGGGAGCGGTGGTGAACGGAATGATGAACGACAATTGGGCTTCAAATACGAGTATGACGACAAGCCCCCTTCGGGCGAATTCGTACTAAGACGAACACAGTGGACTTGTGATGCTTGTAATTCTTTTTATTTATGAGCCTAGTCCCTCTCTCTTTTCTTGTAACTACAGTTCATCAAGACTGTCAACACATTCGCGAGGAGTCCAACTGGTGGATCAACGTTTCATGGCCAAAAAAATTAAATTCCTCGTGTTATAGTTCAATGTGTAGAATAAACATGAGCTAACGTGCTGAACGGAATCTGAGGCGAGGCCAGAAATCTGGATTTTAAGTGAGGTCATGTTCGTCCCCTCCTTCGACGATCCCTGCCCTTGAACAACAGATGACTACTTCCTCTGGCCGTCGATGTCAAAGTGGGTGGTGTTGAAGGGGGTCCGACTGGCGCTGAGGAAATGTTGACAAGAGCAACATGATGCTCAAAATCTCACTCTAAGTAACTTTTAGTTTCATCCTTCTCGGTTCGGTGTCCCTTTCCTTTTGGTCACGTCCTACACATTCTACTTACTTTAAAGGAGTCTCTCAAAAGCTCATGATTAACCAACCTAGAAATGGTGTTAGATGTCTTCCGCACATTCTTTTTTGCTTGTCAGACGTTTTGGCTGGCAATGACATCAAAGCGTGTCGTCCGGAATGGCTAGAGGTGTCGTTCCGGAAACAGGGTAAAAAAGCTTGACAGCATTGACATGGGTCGTCAAATCATCTTGAGGTAGCAGGCAGATCGAAGCAGAAACCCAGCAACCACGACGCGAGATGATCGATGGATGACTTTCATCACGAAATCTACATTTAGTTTTTGTTTCTTAAAATCAGACGCAGACAACAGATAATAATACAAACCGGATAAGACTTTGGATGCAGGAGTACCACCTCCGACTCTATGAACAATGTTAATGTTCCCCCTTTTTTTGGTATTGTAAATGCTCAAAATTCTATTTCCAACTTTGTCCCCATGATGGCGATAAGTGAGTGAGGGTCTCTGAACACGTTTAGCTGTTACGATATGTGGAGACAACGGGCACATGAGATTAAGAGATTAAATGTGAATGCCCCTTTTCTTTGTATTCTGATGCTCAAAAGGTTCCTATTCAACAGCTTACGAGTGTCCACATGATGATTGTGGAAAGATACTTCATATTTGAAAGATCACCTCCAAGTACATGAAAAGCATGCGGGTGAGTGAAGGTCTCTGACCATGTTGTGACCACATTTAGTTGAGCTAATAATTCCAGGGAAAGGTTAGTACGAGGCTATCAAAAATGTTATGCATTTACGTACATGAATTCGAGGGGGGGTCGACGTTGGTCTGTGGGGTTGAAGTGGGCTCTGGATTTACATTCGGCGTAGATATGTTTTCGTTTTCTTCGATACCTGTACCTGTAGCTGTACCTACGAGGCCGAAGGCTTGACGTGCTGGGTTGCAAATGTTGACTAAAATATGTTGGTTGACCCAACCACTAAAGAAGCCTTTATCCAATAATAGGGTTAATTAAGTGAAATAGGCAACGAAACCCGGATAACAGCGTCGTATTCAAACTACACTCCTGATGTAAAATCTACCGAAAACGAATTTGTCGTGTCCTAGTCAAAGCCATGCCAATGTTCACGCCGGGAGCTCGAACTTCTTTCCTTTTAGCACTCTGAGACCGTTGAGCAAGAGGACGACGGAACGGCAAATATAAGACATACTTTGTGAAGTAGACATAAAAGAAGTCAATGTACAAAGCGGTTTGGAGGAGGCCTGCCGTTACTGCGATCGGATCCACCAGATCTTCAGAGAAGTATCTATAAAAAGAGGAAGTCAGTAATTTGTCCATTAATATACACGACGGACAAAGAATGTGATAATGGGTCAAAGGAATTCCGAGCATTCTCAAGGATAAAAAGGATCTACCTGTATATCCAGTTCGGAATATAAAGCGCTCTGTATGTTCCAAGGGCGGCAAGATAATGTGTTGTGATCGTCTCTGCCTCGCCCGTACGTTGAAGCATGAACAGTTGAGGAAGAATAGCAACAGCTTCTAGCCAAATTGAGAAAGACCAAAGGATTTCGGTGAGTGAAAATTTATAGTGGAAGATTAAACCGAGGATCAAGCTAGGTCCAAGAAGGTACTCGATCTTGAAGGTATCGATGGACGAATCATGTGTTGGTCTATTGCAAAGGGTGTGTGTGGGTCAAAAGGGAGGGGGGAAAAAGAAGGAAATTACTGACTTGTATTTCACCTTCATGAGGTAGAGAATATAGCTGCTGCTGCCGATAAAGAAGAATTTCATGAGGGTGTTATAGAGTGATATCCATCGGAAGAAAAGGTCGAGGTAGCGTGTAGAGAAAACTAGGACATATAGTGCCTGTGTTTTGAACGACAGACCTGTGTGTGATTAGGTTAGTATTGACAAAACGCGTGTACAACTCGACAGCGAACGAAAGGCCTCTCAAATGGAATGAGTGGGTTGCAACTAACCATGACATGACCGTGACTTCGTTATCTTGTGCAATAGAATAAAAACAGACGCCAAATGCGACAAGTCACCTAATACCCAGCAGACAAGAGAAAGAAAAAAAAGTCACGCAGAATCGTTAATTCTGGGCTTACACGAAGCAACACATACGCGACTCACCAAACAACCTGAACACGTTCAAAGAAGTCATTCCTCAGCATAAAACGAGAACACAGTTACAAGTTGGGAGCAGAAACAATCCTAGAAAGCGGCAGCAATTTCCACGACGGTGTACAACCAACAGCAAGGAGGGAAGTGTTGATCCACAGATGACATGGAAGTTCCCTACAGCGCCAAGAAGCTGACAAATCAATTCGCACGTGTAGCTGCTTTCCTGCTTGTCCGCAATAATGCATGTCTATACGTTTCTCTGACGTGTTCAATACGATATAGTATTATACAGGATGACTACGTCGTTTTTTGGGAAAGAAATTGGTGAGTCTCTCTTTCCTTTTTACGAGGCGCAAAGATGTTCTTGTAAAAGGGTCGATGGAACCATTCGCATCTCTCTTTCGCGTCCTGCTGAAGACCTAAGTGGAACCCCTCTCAGTTTTTTTACTGCTAGACACAAAACTGTCCACACCACCTGCACTTGTAGTGTCCTTTTCTCTGCCTGTCCCACAATCTTAAGGGATTTTATGGTCGTTTACGAATGCAGGACAGACATCCTTACTCTTACTGCATTCCTTTTCTGGATATGCTGTAGGATGCGACCGAATACTACTTCGGGCTGCACCGTCTATAGATCAACGACGGATATCGCGGCAAAGGCAGGGTCGTACATGCTCCCTTCTTCCTCCCACCGGGAAGGTCGTTCCAGCCGAGCCAATGGCAGTCATCTGGTCATTTTTTTTTGATCAAAAGTCATTCTGCAATTGGTGGTCCCGGAAGTGGTTCCATATTCACGAACGATACAATTGGCGCATTTCAAAGCTCCAGAGCTAAAGTTCGTCGCTCTGGTGTGTGGTTGTGTGCCTATAATCCTATTCTGGGTGTTGGTTGTTTTCTTGGATAGTTTGATCTATGTCTATGTGGTTTTCAACTGTTTGGCGTGGTAGATCGGACTAGTTAGACGGTTCGGAACGCCTGGGGTCTCTTAGCGAGGCTGGTCTGATAAAAGCTGTCAAGAAGATGCGTCCAATTGGTTCCATCTGAGATTACTTATAGACTGCGCATTGCAGCACTGAGCTTTTTCCTTGTGGTTTATTTGACTCTGAATCCTAACTGACATCGTCCTTGCTTTAGGTTTTTGGTCAGTCACGAGTACAAAAAATTACTGTGTCGACATTCCTGCCTCTACAGGCGGTATAGCGGCCCTAATTACTATCCAAGGATTTTCAAACGATATTTTATAGATCTGGCAACTCCTCGAGGGATGTACCATCTAAAGAGGTTGGCGTTGGTTTAAATGATCTGTGAGACTTGCATGGTTCGGACACCCGCTGCGTTGTGGGATCCGAAAAGGAAGGAAAAGTCGTTGTATGCATCACGTCCAAGAGTGAAAACCAAAAATGGGGTATCGAGAATCAAGAACGTGGGTTTGATGAAAATCTGGGAAGGGTCAGATGTTTGTACTACTTGCAATTTCTCGCTCGGTAACCCAATCTACTGGTTGGTCAATAAATGGATTACAGACATGTACTCTCAACGAACAATATGTGCTTAAACATCAGACGCACGGTAACACTGAAGAATCTGTCCTGGTCATACATGATTGTGAAATAACCTAAGCCTTTCTCTTCCCAACTCCCTCAACGATCAGTCTCAAGGAGAGAAAACCATCCTGGAGGATGTCGAGTGCGGATGAGGTCGTAGATATCCTTGACCAAGGTCATATTCTGTGTGCGTGCTAAGTCTTCCGGTGTTTCGTTCGAACCAATAATGAAGAACATCGCTGCAAATCCTGATTCGAGTCGGACAGCGGTGGTAGGACATTTAAACTTAGCACGAACGGCTCGACGGAGGATTCGCCAACTATTGTCCTGCCTAATGATGGGGCTCCGCTTTGGTTTGATCTTCAAACGATCGGCCCAGTCATCGAGGTCCTTGTCCAGGACTGGAAAACCAAAGACCTGGTATGGTACCACTTCGCCAGCAGATGGCTTTCGATTGTACAGTGGAATATGAGGTGGGAGAGTCCATTTTTCAGCATCAGACCTAAGTACAACTTGAAGTCAGCCACATCATGCGATGAATAATTGAGACTGTCATACATTTGAGCGACTTGGGTACACAAGTTGATTATATAACTTTTCCACGCTGATGATCAACTGTTGTCGATGAATTTCCTCACGACTTCGAACTGCCGGGTACATGGTCTTGCTTCATCCATCACTGCTGCTACATTCGCGTACAGCAGGCGCACAAATCAGCGCCGGCTAGAGGACCTTCTACGCCTTTTGGGGGTCATATATTTTTCTGCCTTATTTTCGACCTGTTCCTTGCTCCTCAGCTCACGATATACGACCCTTCAGTAGCCACAGATCCGGACCATTCAAGCAGCGCCGTTCCCGACAACGATGCCAAAGATGGGCGACCCGATTTCGTAATCATGGCAGCATCCGTCGAGAACAGATTTTTAACCAATCGTGTTGTTGGTCCCTCCGTGCAGCCACGATTTCCAACAAATTTTATTTCCTGGAATGTCATGAAAATTCTTGCTGCTCACCCTCTTGTCATCGCGGAGCTCAAGTCCTGTCCTACAAGGTCTGCAACCCGTGATGTATTCATAGACGAGCTCAACTACCTCATGAGACTTGCAATCGATCAGCTTGAGGAAAGGGCTGATCAAATTTTTAATGCATCCAACGATTACCAGGGGGTTGACATGCTCGTTCTGATTGCTGCCTGCGGGGAGTGGTGGAGATTCAAGATTGCGAGGAAGGACGATTACTCTATGGCTGGCGATTTCCTCGTCGATGTGCAAGACTCGGAGATGGTGGATTATAAACCTGTGCATCCAAAACCAAAGGCCCCAAGGTCTAAGGACGTTTGTAGACATGTCGATGATACGGTTGTCCTGGATCCCCTTTTCGCAGAGATGGTCGTCCATGATGTGGATCAAGCAAAGCCCGACGAAAACGATTGGTCATTACATCTCAACTTCGGATCAAAAGCATCCAACCAGCGCATGTACCTTATTCATGAACTTTTACGGGAACTACGAGATGGATTGAGTGGGGGAGGCACTCCGGATTATGATTCACAGGTGCGTATGTCTTCTGGAAAGACGGCCACACACTGACTGTTATCTCAGGCGAGCGAGGATGAATTAAATCTCGGCAAAGGAAATGATGATAACTGAAATGTTTTCTTGTAATTTTAACTACTGCTTCGCAAAGGATTTGATCGATTTTTGTAAAACCGGATCCCCTCGAATTTAGACCTTCCTGTAGGTCTTCAACTAGCTTCGTTGGGTTTTGCCTCAACCACTGGCATCTGTTAAACAGACATGAATGGGATCGTCTAAAAATTTACTACATGCTAAAAAGTAAGAACACATAGTGCATATCTTCGAGCGAAATTCGTGTTATCATGATGTTGCTTCAAGATTGCTGGTTGCAACTCACCTAAGATTTGTTCCCTTAAAATTGAGGTTGATTCCAAAATGAGGGCGAGAAATAGAATTTGGGGTGGACTGCTGAGTTGAGGGTCAATGTTTCAACCCGCAAAGTAAGATAAGTAGGATAGAAGTGGGGTGGGGAAAGAAATCTAGGAATCAGATACTCACTGTCCACCAATTTAGTTGCGTTACGCACAGGATTGTTTTTGATAGACCAAAATGGCTATGTTATGCGTTACTTTTTGTGAATTAGGCAGGTTCGAGCGTTGACCATACAGTATCAGATTCTTTTCAGTTGGTATTCAGCTAACAACTTCTACGACCAAACATATTCATCTGGAAAGAAAGCGAAAAGATGGTAAGATTCAGGCATGCGACAAGATCCGTCCTTCCTGCCGCCATTGGTTTTCAGAAGGACTCTCGTGAACACGTAGTTTTAATCGTTGTACTCATAGAATCCTTTGCCACTCTTCCTCCCATACCACTGAGCATCGACCATCCTTTCCAAAAGCACACTAGGTCGGTATTTTGAATCTCGAGTCCCTTCGTAAAGTGTTTGTTGAATGGCGAGGCAGGTGTCAAGGCCGATACTAGGAAGATAGGTAAAACTCGCAAATAGAATGGGAGAGGTGTAGCCTACAAGTCTGCGAGCTGAAGCGGACCCATCGGGTGATTCATTCCAAGCCTCAGTGTGGTATCAATGTCTTCTCGAGTTGCAGTGCCCTGTTTTAGAAGTTTTAGATCAAAGTTTGACGATGATGTTCTATAGAAATACGAACCTTCTCAAGACACATAATGGCCTAGGGTAACAGATGTAAGTGAAATGAACAGAAAAATGAGAGTGTTACCTCGTTAATGAATGGCATGAGCAAAGCATTCGATACGAAACCAGGTACATCTTTAGACGTCGTAACCTCTTTGATAGAAATAATCAGTATGTATAAATGACAATTAAGAACTGTGACAACCTTTTCCACATGCCACCGCGAAAGATCGTGCTCTCTGAAGAGTTTCCTCCGAAGTTTGTAGAGCAGAAATGAGCTCAACAAGTTTCTAGTGCATTAGTTAATGAACGGCTTGGAAAATTCAAAGGTTAACGCGACAAAAGTACCATGACAGGAACTGGGTTAAAGAAATGGAGTCCTTAACGTTGAATTCTCAGGCATGACTGGAATTTCTTCTAGAATGAGTCTCATACCAACGATGCGTGACGCGCTCTTTTTACCCTCTTCACTTGCAGCGGTTACGGCTGTAGGTACGGCAGACGCAGCAATTTTTGTGATACTAATTGAGCTTGTGTTTGTAGCCAGAATTGCTTCAGGTCGTATTTCAGCCGCTAGCTCTTGAAAGATGGATTGTTTAAGGGAAAGATTCTCCGAAACAGCCTAGACTACAATATTCAGCACAACTACCAACATACTTGGACTGAGATACCCACTTCAATAACCATATCGACGTCCCTCAAGCCTTTGATACCTTGTTCTGTGCCAACGACGGAGACTCTATCCCTCGCTTCCTTCGCATGCTCGCTCGATAGCCGACCTTTTGCAACCTCTTTCCCCAAGAGCTTGTCAATAAGCGAAAGTCCTTTTGCAACTTGTTCCGGAGAGCGATCGTAAAGTAGGACAGGGACTTTGGCACGGAGAGCAGAGACCATGGCAATGCCAGTACCCATTTGACCTGCGCCTAGAACGCCGAGTATGCGTATTCCATGCGAGATGACCATATCCCTCCCTTGTGTACTAGCGAATTAATTAAGATGTTGAAGAAACGAGCGGGTTAAAAGACCCGGACCGGTAATTTGCATGTGATTCAACTCATAATTTACACTATTCTTGCAATATGCAAACAAGAGAATGTGGAATATAAATGAGTGTACAGAAATGAAAACTAAAAAAGAACGGATAGTATCACAGTTGGCCACCACTATGATTGGGTATTATGGAAGCATTAAATTCATCCCTCAGTTTCGACGTCAGAATTTGAGGCGGTTGAACGGCAGGATCATTCAAGGCATACGCAGGAGGAGATGACGAGGAAAGATTGCTCGGTCCCGCTTGGTCATAAGACAAGGGGTTTTGGTCGACTGCACCGTTACTGATACGACTACTACCTGTCTGGTTGTTCAAAGACGAGGAATAGCTCAAGCGATCAGGTGAGAGTATGTTTTCACTTGAGGACATGGACAAAGGGTTGCCGCTTGCAGGAGTCATTGGGACTATAGCAAAACCCATTATTTAAACAGAGGGCATGAAGTGAAAATATATAGTGCTCACATCTGGAAACAATATGGTCATCAAATTTCCGCTTCTTCCGTCGCCGTAAACAAAGAAAAAGGACAACCAATAAGGACAGCACCAAGGTAACAACCCCGCCGATAGCCAATCCAAGAATTGTCCGCATGGGAATCTGATTCGAGCTAGCAGCAGCCGGTACCGCATTTGAGGTGATAATCCCGCTCGGTGCTGTGGAGGATACACCGCTGGCCGACATCAAGGACCGATATGACGTAACCGGTACAGACAAAATAGTTCCATTGACAAATACTGGTGTTGAGGAATTCGAAATTCTGGTGGTAGTTGTCGTGAGGGTAGAGGCGCTGGAAGGAATGCTCGTTGGGGAGGTGGTTGAAGGGATAGATGTAGAACTCGATGAAGAAGGCACCGTCGGACTGTCATCACCCTTTATCACGACGAAGTAGTCAAGAAAATAAGCCGCACTATCTTGAAGAGCATTTTTCACCACCAGCGAATGCGGCCCGTTAGACAAAACTGGGGATTGGTAGAACTGCTGCTGGTAATGAGTGTCTCCATCCTGTTGTTCTACATAGACCGCTGTCGAGGTCCCATCGAGGGTATAAAGCGATCGCGGAGGAGGTACTCCAGGTGAACTGCGGTGAATGGTCCCATAAACAGCAATGCCGATACCTGGCGTAGTAGTAGTATGAGAATTGTTCTTTGAATGATTTGACCAGCCACACCTCGAAACTTCACCGTTGCTGTTTGACCTTGTAGCGTCGCGTACGTGTTCGAACTGTTATACTCGTTGGGAGAGCCTCCTAACCCCCATCCCGACGAGTATGCGATAGAAGAATCACGGTCGTCAATTCGCTGCAGGGCCATGAAGGCCTAGCCTGAACGAACTCTGCACGGCGGGATAGGGAAAGGGTAAGTGGAATGGAATGTTTTCGGAAACAAACTATGTCTGACAGTGCTCAAAGACATCCTGCCGATTCCTGCTCATGAGACAACCGCTGTCAACGGTCTATCAATTCATCATAGATCATCAGAAGTTAGTTGCTTACCTTTTTTTTTGGGCGCGGGCGCGTATGCATACAGTAATGGGTTCGATATGTAATAAGATGTTCCCACAAATAGGAAATTGGATCAAGATGGGTGTCAATATCCCATGGCTGGCTGCAATCTCCTACAAACTAATTATTCAGTTGTACACCCGAAGGAATAACAGGAGCTGACGCTGGTCGCTGTAGTTGCTCCTACGCAAGACAGGGGTCATTGTGTTCTTAGGCGTTCGATCTCGATGCAATAGACAGCACCGTTGATGCAAAGAAGCATGTGCCGACGCTTCGGTTTTCTTCCTTATCTTTGATAAACTACTCTGCATCCGTTCAAACGAAAAAAGCATGCTCTTTTTCAGTTAAAGAGAATAAATTAAAGATTGAACAACGCACGGCACGTTCCACCTGCGCAGGCGGCCGATGTCATAAAAAGGGTCTTTCTTGGACCCCAGGAGATAGGCGTCGCCGACACATGTTCAACAATGCAAAATGAATTTTTGGAAAATTTCTCTTATAAGAATTAAGTGGTCTGGAATATCGAAGGCGATCCAGCGAATCAAGGTGGGAGGAAGGGGATGCGACTGAGGTGATAAGTCCGGATGGCAAAAGACATGCCAAACTAATTCGCATTAGGCATGATAAACAACATAACCGAAACAACAGACATACATACGTGTACTGGAATTGTCATAGTAGAACCACTACGCGAAACACGCGTCCGCGAACGACTCAACCAGACAAAAGGGTGGACATCCGCCATCAGCGTATGTGCGTCGGTAATACCTGCCAAGTATCAATTCCATCTTGCGACTTGCGACCAGGAGACTCGAGCTGCGATCAAATTATCCCGTGAATTGCGGCGAACAGTTGCACTTGAAATGTTGAAGGGCAAAAAGGACAGCACGACTCCGGGTAGATGGATAATATGTGGAGGGCAAGGACCATAAATTCGGGGTTTCTTGAACATCAGCACGCTTTCCGACGCAACTGCAACAAATAAGGGTAGTGCAGGGCAGTGAGCAGACAGCACGGGATAAAGCTGCTGCGCTTTGCTCATTGTTTGGTGACTCAGCCAACCAGTGCATTAGCCTGGCAAAAGCGCAAGCAGTATATGAATGGCGATAGATGGGGAATAGTGTTTATCACCTACGACGACTCGGATGTCTTTTGAAGCCGTTATGCAGAATGGGATAATGGTAAGCTCCGAGAGCTGCGCCAAGTATTCCTGGGTGTCGAATAGACGTTTAATTTGAATAGCAGAATACGCTGGGCACATCAGACGCTTCCCGATCATGTAGTGCAGCGCATGGCTCTGTAAATGGAATCCCGTTGAGAGACGCAAACCTCATCGACAGGGCCACGGTCCAAAAAGAGACTAAATCCGCTAACAAGGGAGAAGGTTCGACGGTGGACAATACTTCCGATAACGAGGACGATGAAGGGTATACTTTGACCTCATGGGGGGAGAACCCTAATCCCTATTTTCTTCCCGGTCGCCCAGACGCACTTACGCCGCCGCCTGATTACAAGCAGGGAAAGGCAAAACATTCGAAACCAACGGTACGCTTTTGGAGATGGTCATCCATCCCGTGTCCGCTAAACCATCACAGCTTCATCCTTCAATTGTACTAAAGAAAATTATGTCCCGTTCCGCATTGAAGGCTAGCTCGATTTCCAACACTTGTAGAGACATTTCTTTCGAGGAAATGGTTCAATTGGTGAAGCGGAAACCAACTCCAGATGAGGCAGGCACGTATCTAGTTCAGCAAAACTGGCATTAGTGTGTTGATTTGTGGAGAGGACTATGACAATATTGAATCTACTGTGGCTTACCATTTCCCATTGACGTGGCGTTGTCAACCAATAAGTAAACGCAACCTCCGGACAATAAGTACAACTCATCCTTCCCCGACGAATCCTGTGCAGCCAAATGGAGGTGACGAGGAATGGTTAAGATCAGGCAGAAGTTATTGTTCGAAAAAGTACGTCTTGCTGCGAATGGAAACTCGGAACTTGACGCGATGGGAACTGATAAAGTCAGCCAGACTTATCAGTGTAAGCATAACTGTTGAACTTGAGTATCCTGCGGTAAAATAGAAAGCCTACTAGATATGTTTTGTTAAATGTTACGACGAGATTAAGATCCACTTGTGACTCGCGAATGTGACTTACATACACTGAAACGTGCACCTCCTTCCTCAAGTTCTTTGTCTTCACATGCTGTAGTGCAAGGCCAAACTACGAAAGGCCGACTTTTCCGTTTGAATCCCACTTTTCAATTGTCCTAGTCCTCTGTGAAGGTTTCCCCAAGTAGTTGGACTTGGTGGCTTACTTCGTATGTCCCGGTGTATTCTTCCTATTTCTTATTTGACAAAGTTCAATAGATACGACTCAAGGAGTACTTTTTTTTTCAATCATGTCTGTCAGTGACAGCACTCACGAATGGGAGGAGCAGGATTGGGTGATCGTACCGACTGATTGGTGGCGTACGCCTTACAATTCAGTGTCATGGATCCATTTGCACAACCCGGCTGGCGGTAAAAGGTCTCAATACAGAGGCTCCTTGTTTCTACGGCCTCTCCCATTGCGTACCGTGACGAGTGCGCAGAAGCGGCCGTCATATAGCAAGGAGCGTCGAAGAGATGATGATGATATAACGCTCAATATCGACTTAGTCGGGGTGAAAGGAGCTTTGGAATCGGTTGTGAAATATGAAAGGAATGTGGGATTTTACGTTGAAACATCCTCTGGGATTCAGCCGCACGAACTAGAGCCTTTTTTGGCTCTAGATCTCCTTTCAAGAGTTATTGAGGAAGAAGATACCCGGATACATAAAGAGAGATGGAACGAGCTATTGGAAGATCTCATGCATTCACCGTTGCAGGAGATAAACGATAGCGACGAATCCTCTGAACTAGGTGCCAGTTGCTCATCAGTGGGCGACCTTATCCAATCGACATCAACCCTGTCCAGTCTCGATTTTACTTCCTCTGAATGTTCCGTCGAATCGCAAGCCATGCCTTCAACCCCGAAAGCAAAATCATCCTTACATCATGATGTGGAAATCAAGGACTTGTCGCCGACAGGAAGTCTCAGTGGAGGAGATCACTCATTCAGCCGGTCTCTCAGTGCCTCTGCTTCGTCGTTCATACCATCCCTGTCTTTCCAGCCGTATTTGAACGAGGAGTCCGTCCAGTTCCCCTCACTGAAAGACTCCTTGACCGTATCTGCGAATTTGTCCAATTTCACTTTCCCAACGTTGAATGTCCCTGTGTCATCTTTTATTTCTGTCCCGTCTGTAAAACTACGGAAAGACAGTGATGGGTTTTTTACGGAGGAGAGTCCCAACACCACGCCAACATCTCTTCTTCCCCCGTTTCTTCAAGAATCTTCACATCGCAGCAATCGAACTCGTAAATCTCGTACGCGCGAAATTGTTGACCGTCTAAGATCCGAGTCGGTTCCTAACGAAGAAGGCGGTAGCCCTAACCAAACCCTCTGGAATGGCATTTCTCCAAAATATGCGAGTTACAGCCCCAGCCCTTTGCTGGACGATTTTGCTTTGGAAAAGCATACCACGCCAAGAAGAAGTGTGTCGGAGGATGGAAGTAGTAACCACCGTCACCAGCACTGGCCATCTCTTTCCACAACGTCGCTCTCTGCCTCTGGTTCTGCTTCCACATCAGTGTCTGTTACAACTTCAAGGTTTTCCACTCCTGAAGCGGAAGATGATGACGGCTGGATCGATGTCACTCGTCCTACGCATTTGGCATCGAGTCCTAGTGAAAAATCGAAAAGGACCCGCGAGCTATTTTTGGCATTGACAAGAAGGAGAACAGATTCTCTATCTTCAGAGGGGGTCATAAGTCCTAATCTTGCAATTGAAATCTCCGACGCCTGTCGAGAAGCAGATATAATCTTATCGGAATCATCTCTGCCCTCTCCCAAGACGCCTTGCGCAAATAAGGAAAGTACGAAGACTGTACCTATCCCATCGCATTCAGCAGTGAGCGGGGCTGTAGCGTCCGGTTGGATTGAGAGACCATCTCCTCGTGATTCTTTTTCCAAAACTCAGAAAGAGAAGACATCGAAAAAGGAAGCACTTCACAGGAGGAAGTCGTCAGCACACAATCATAATTTCAACAGCCTTGGTCAATCACCGTCGTGGGGTCGTGGCTCGACCTTCCAGCATCCACCGCCGCATCCTCTTAATCAGGGCCAGCCTCAGCACCATTTGCAATTGACTTCTTTCCCGCCCGCCCCAATCCCTTCACACACACATTCCCAAGTTCTTTCTCACCCACATCCACATCCACTCTCCCTACCCTCCAATGCCGCGGGTCCAACAGGTGCAACACCGATGTCTTACGTTTTCGGCCCATATCCAGTCGCTATCCCTGTCACCGTTCCTATGACCTCTGTACCTTATCCGGCTGCGTATAATGTCATGCACGTCCCCACTCCATACGCCATGCCCATTACACAGCCATATATTACCCCTCCAGCAACGAGTTACGGACAGGTCCATGTTAATTCAATATCGACAATGAAGAGACCTGCAGTAAATATGAATACGACTGGCATACCTATGCCCGTTCCTGTTGGGACAGGATATGGGGACACCAGGGGTAAGATCTCATCTGGTTCTTGGTAAATATCATTATTTCCTTTACGCGACATGTCGAGACGTCCAAATATGTTGAGCGGTTAAAATTTCTTGGGCACCTCTTTCTGGCCTCTTTTCAAAATTTCTTGGGATATTGTCCTTGTCTTGGAACCTCCCTTTTGCAGTTTTGCATCAAAGCCCAACTGTTGTCGCAATGACCAAAACTGCCATGCATACGTTGATAAGTACAAGTTTATGAATCCATCCAATCGCACTAAGTAGCGCAATTTGTTATGATTAGTAGAACTAGGTAGCATTCCCCTTTTTTTTCTTTTCTGTTTCTTTTTTCCTTACTATTTATCCCTAAACATCATGGAAACTCATTATCCGCGTGATTTTCGGTTTCCATTTCCCAGCAATTTGACTACTGTATGTACATTGGGTTCAAATTGAAGCATAATTTCGTGGCTTCAATTAAATCTTATCATTGAACACTATCGACCTTACTGAATGACAATAGTCCAATCCTTGGTGATTAACGCCTTTGGATCCTTGATCGTCAGCAAACTTGCTGTACCCTCACTCTTCCCACCACTACCAACACCAGAAATCCATTCCCATTTCAAATCTTCATGACCACCCTCAAACTTCACACTGGTCGGCTTCGAGCTTAAACCTACCACAACTAGCTTCTCCACCCTGACATTAGCGATACTCTTCGCAAAGTCATTGGAAGGGTCAGACGGTGTTAGGTCGACCCTTTCAACAACTCGATGACGATTGGAATTTCCAAGATTCGTGTTGGAAATGCGGAGTGCTTTCCCTTTCTTCAAAGCAATAAACTCGCGCCAGACAAAGCTGCCTTTCTCGTGATCATAGGTAACACCATCGTCAAGATAGAGCTCGCCCTTTGCAACACCCGACTTGCTAAGGGCAACCCGCAACGTAAAGGGATCGTTTTTCATCAATGAAGATGCACGTCTTGGTCTTTCTCTCGTTGATAAAATTGAACCACCTCTTACGAGGAGGGGAAGCTGGTGGAGAGCTGCCGGAATTCTGATATTCCTGCCTTTCGATGAACCAAGATGGGCGTGATGCGTAAAATAGTCATAATATACTTGGTTTTCACCAAGGTAGATGTCGGTTTCCGATACGTCCTTTTCAGTTACTGGCTTGACAAGTAAACCAGACGAACCAATGTAGTACTGATCATCCAAGTCAAACCCAGCTTTGTCTTTTGGGAACATAACAAATTGGGGTCTGTCGAGTCATGAGCTGTGTGATCGTAATCAACAGGAGCGAATATAAGAGGCGCACCGCAAGATGGGCAGTCCAGTAACTGACGTCTCCCTGAAAGCAGTATACCAGATGGGAAGCATCGCATAACGAAGCCTCAATATGTCCTTCACAATACTCTTGTATGGTTGGTCGAGAAGGTAAGGCTCGCGGCGTTTAGTATCAATATGGGCATGAGCCCGGAAGAAAGGTGCCATAGCTCCAACCTGATACCACCTAACTAGCATTTCAGGTTCGGGGTTGCCAAAAAAGCCACCGACGTCCGCTACAGATAAACAACAGAAAGTAAGAGAGCAGCAAACAGAACTGATGAATCAAATCAACTTACATCCAGCGAAACTCATCCCGGCAATTCCGTTCGCCAAAACCATCTTGATACCTACAGTCATATGTTCCCATGTGCCGAGATTGTCACCCGTCCACATAGCGCCAAATCTTTGCGAGCCTGAGAAGAACGAGCGCGTTAACACAAAAGGACGCATTGGTGGGTCTGTTCGTGCTGCAACAGCTTGGTACGTTTGATTTGTCTGTTAAACGAGTCGAGAATAAGAAATGAAAAACGATGACTATTTTTAGCAAAAAATAAAATACGAACAAAGAGCATGCCGTTGAGGTTATGGACATCACGGTGTTCCCAACCACCGTAGTGTATATTATCCTTTGGCATCGTGATTTCAGGTCCATTGAACACGGAAGGCTATGGTCAAACCACATCAATGTCAACTAGTCGTCATTTAGGAAAACATGTCAGACCTCATTCATATCGTTCCAAATGTGAAGATCATTCGTACTCTTCGTCCAACTCCATCTTCCATCAACCTCGGGTTCAGTCTTGAATACAGATTTCCACCAGTCCCATGAAGCCGGGTTGAAGAAATCTGTCCATGAACTACTTCCGGGCCAGCACCAGCCTTCATACTCGCCTTCGCCTGAATTGGGCTTGACAAGAACACCGAGTTCTGAAGCCATCTTGTAGGCGGGATAGTCCTGTTCACGTTTCAGGTGAGGATCAACAATGACTACCATCTGATAAAGTCGTTAAACGCCGCTTCGTAGTCTCGGATAAAAGGAATTAATTAACGAACCTTCCGTCCAAGAGCAGCAACGTCATTTACCATTTCAACAGGATCAGGGAATGTCTTTTCGTTCCACATAAAGTACTTGTGGTTGTCTGAATACTCGATATCAAGCCAGAGTACGTCCACTGGCATGTCTTCCTTATCGAACCTTCGTTGAACTGTACGGACATCCTCAGAACTGACGTAGTTCCATCGACATTGGTGGTATCCCAAGCTCCATTGTGCAGGCATGACTGCCGTGCCTGTGAGTTTCGCGTATTGTCGGAAGACGTCTTCGGGTTTCGGACCTGGGAATAGGAAAGTATCCATAATTCCAGACTCGGATATCCAATGCGTCTCAGTGGATTTGTCGGAGGAGTGAGATACATCGATCCATGTTTCTGAGCTCACAAGGTGGAAGACTGCAACGGTAGACTCCGTCGAGTGAGCATGCATTAATGGAATAGAACCGTATAAAGATACGGGCGAAGAAGCGAGGTACTCAAAGACATCGGCGTTGTAGAGTCGATATGGATCTTCGAATGTAACGTTTTCGCCTTTGGTAGATGGAAGAGCAAGTCGGGTTGCATGTTGAGGAATTCCGTAAACTACCGGATGGTTTGGGAAGTTGATGTCGACCGAAAGGGATTCTGGACCTACATCATGGTGTAAAGAATAGGAGGGGGTTGTAAAGCCTAGTATTTACCTTTTGGCTTAGAATCGGTCCAAGACGAGAAAGTTTCTTCCCAGTAAGCATCCTCGGTATCGCCCTCGAACCAAGCATGAGGATTCTCCGCCTTCAGAGGAACTTGTTCGTCAACGGAACCCTCGCCTTCGATTGTCGCGGGTTCAGGCAAGGGTTCGCTTTTGTTGCGGAAATGTTCCATGTGAAATAGGCCTTGCCCATTCAGAACTATCTGCTCCTTTCCATTACGAAGCAAGGAGACCCGGAGAGGCTGGTAGGAAACAACGACCTCGATTTCGTTTTTATCGCCATACACCGCCTTCACTTCCTTCTTCCCTTTTATCCACTTGACCCGATTGCCAAGTTTCGGTTCTCCAATCAAAGCCCAAGACGCTGCCTCATCATAGCGCTTTCGAAGTCCTCCTACTTCGTCCATTCTCACTCTCGCCACGCCATCCTCGTGAATTCGAACTTCTAAACCAAAATTAATTTCAGGATTCAAGGAATATTTAACAGTTGCAGTAAATTTGGCTTGATGTCCCGAAACGTTGATAGATGTGGGATCTACAGAATAAGGAGAGGCCCACGACTTTGCTGCGTCCTTTGCACGTTCGGAGAGAGCACGTCCTCGCCTACAAAATCCAGACTGGGAACAAGTCTTAAAGTCTTGTGCCTTGAAAGCTGAGCATCCGTGAACAGAAAGCAAGACAAAGACGCCTAACAACTTCCAGGCTAACATGATGTGCCTGTTGCAGGAAACAACGTCGGCGTTCGCCTTTGGGCTGTGAGTGTGACACTGGTGCTGTGACTGACTACATTATTGATGCATGAGCATGGCCGATGACTATCCTTCTCAACTCACTCCACTTCAGAAAAGGGATTGGGTTGCTGCTCACATACTCTACACGAACAATATCTTTGCTGCTCTTGCAGGCCCTCCCGCAGCTGCCTTCTATGGCTCTGACACTCTATGGGTACGAAGTATATTGCTTGTCACCGACTCTGCATTTCAGGATGCACGCAACATATTGCAGGCCAATGGGTACAAAGACACCTCAATGGATCCATCCGACTTCCAGATGGTGAAACCGCACAACTCCGAGCAGACTGTGGAATGGCGTTTGCTTTCTCGCAGTGGTAGGACGATCACACTCGTTCCCGCGAGTCATTGGCATTTCGAGGTTACAGATGATACGACGATAATCGTAGATGGCATGCGCTTGCCCAAATTCAGTTCTTATCTCCATGGTGAGTAAATAGACAATTTACGCCGCGCAAGCTTAACCTCACCCTTTTATTCGCAGCACTTGTATCAATCATCGGCGAACGGGTTCGATCTTTAGTCCCCGCCGGCTACTATGAATTACAAGCCATGAACATATGGGTCTTACAGGAGAAATACCCCAATTCGATGACAGAGCTCTCAACGGCTGATCGGTTCTTTTCGGAGCATTTTTTTTCGCTCAGGAAGAGGCATAATTGCAGGAAAGTTGCAGAGCTCTGGGATGATCTGAATCATGGAAAGTTGACAGCCGAGGAAGCAGTGGCTTTAGCTCCTATCGAAAAGCCTTTGAAATATCAAAGGACGCACTTTCCAGTCATTTCAATAAAACTTGCGGCAGCCGACTCAGATGAGGATTAGGATACACTTCTGGCTGAGTGTAAACTGAATGCAAGCGAGGGTTTGTAGCGGAGAATGCTGGAGGGGTGAGTGTTGCCGTTGTCCTGTTGCTGCCATGGGATTTATACATGTATCATGCAGGTATTAAGTATAAAGGACTGCGATAAACAACCAGCCCCTAACGTGCATTCTCCTGTCGCCCTCCAATACTTATTATGGACGACCGTTCAACATTCGTATTCTCGTCAACCTTATCCCAGCTTACAAGTATGGAAAACATAGATGACGTCCCTATAATTATTCTGAGCAGTAACCCATCGACATAAATTTTCACAGCAAAACGATACCAGACCGAAAAGAAGAAAAAGATACAAAGCCATTTTCCATCAAAAGTTGTAAACTCGTAAAATAAGATCATCAAGCTTCAACTCGCCCAAAATTGAAAAGTAAAATAATTCCCCCTTTTTGCAGACAGAATCTTCGACGTTGACGTAGATCATGTATAGACCTTACTCGATGAATTCAGACCTGCGACGCGGCACGCCAAATCAAAAGGGATGAGCAAGAGGGGTAGAATTATTCGAAGACGCACTTCCTGACGGACAGCCTCCGGAGGCGCTCCTTTCGCTTAGAATTCCATTCTAAGATCGCCGCCCCTACAAGCGAATCAGCAGGCGTTTCGTACAAACCGATTGAGCTAATTTTGTACCTCCTTTGACAAGTAAAGCCCCAAACAGCGAAATTGCAACGATAGATTCAATTGATAAGAGGACAATTCCGATATTCCGTTTGATATTTGGCTGCAAAACCAAGGAACAGGTATCATTCGATGATTCGCGCAACGAAAATCAAACAAATACCATCACAAGGAATCCGTCCCAGAACAATAGAAGCAAAATAGTGGTTAAGAATCGTTTTCCCGCCAAGAAGAATTGGAGTGCACTCGCAGCTTTGGTCCTATAGGGGCGCTTGACCAATAGAACTGGGGGGAAACATCAATTATCTGATACAGCCTGGGACGAATCCATACCAAGAAAAATGATGAACTCCAGAGCAACCAATAGAGATACTTGAACGACCCCGGCGCCCTATAAAACGATGTCAATTCGTTGTTTTTGCAACTATAGCGTTTAGGTAGTACAACCTGGCCAAATGCTACGATTCCGCTGCGAACCACAACCCACTGGTAGTCAAGAACGAAGAACCAGTAGACGGCTGGCTTAAGAGTTGAGTATAACGATCCCCATTTGCGAGAATATTGCGACTGTTCGGATTCGGATGGAAACAAGGCTCTGGGATCTCCTTCACGCTTGGCTGCCTTGACGATAAGCATAGAAACGAACAGAAGGGTGATAATTATGAGTGAAAATTCGATCGCTGAAAGAGCGATCAGAGATGCACTGGCACACTGCTGATTAAACTGATAGAATGCAAAAGTGCATATCGTGCCCAGGAGCCACACAAACTGAAAACCTCATTATAAGCTGAACCGAATGTCAAGACGGATCAGGAACTTACCAAGCGCAAGCTTAGATTAGAGGCCATGGAAGGCCAAGTTTTCGCTAGGGACTGAATGGTGCTGGATTCTTTCGATATTTTGCTTAAGACGTTCAAGACCAACGCAACGAGAACGAAGATTGCAAGTGCACAGACTATGCCTACAACCGCACCGAGGAAGACGATGCCACCCAAAACTTTGCGATCAACATCATATCGTCCGGCGACAAAACCTAGACCTGAATCGTCCGTGTTTGTAGGTGACAGATAATAGAGTTGGTAGAGGCACCCCTCGCTGAGACCCATCCGATTGACAGCACTCTTAATGCCAGCTGATACAACAATCAGGTTCGCCCACGAGAAGTTGAACGTAAAGTATCGGTAGATGTTTGGGTATGAGAGAGACAAAAATCCACTTGTGGAAATGGACTGGAAGTGAAGGAGGAGAGTGACCGGGTCGATGGCAGATGGCGAACTACTACCAGAGGGCCGGGAAGTGTTGAGCGTTGCTACTGGCACTCCACCTATCACTTCAGTATTGCTGGATATATCAGAAGAGAATCGGCTACTGGCAGATGACGCCTTCAAAGCAAAGAAGGAACCGATGAGGCCAAGCGCTAGGATGATGAGCGTAAAAGCACTTGTTACATCGGATATCGATCGTTTTTCGGCAGAGGCATCGTTAGGATAATCTGAGTAATCTGGGTAGTTATAGGTTGTGTCATAGCCGCTGTGGGAGTGGGACGATATGTATAAGAGCTTGTCCGTGTGCTAGATCGGCTCAATGCGTAATGTGGAACAAGTGCTCTAGGGGGAATGGCTACGGAAGGTTCCACTATTACCGAAGGACTGAGAAGTAAGTAAAAAACCCGAGGAATAGGATGTGTACTTGCCTTCCACGTTACATCTTCTGCACCGATTAAAACCTGGGTAGGTGCCACCACTACTCGGGCTGTAACTACCTGGACAACTTTGATGGTCATATTCGAACTTGCAACTGACGGCATCTGGGCACGTCCGGTAGAAATAAGAACACAAAGTTGCCCAGTAGCCGCACCAAAGCGTCTCGTCACTGGATCCCCCTGAAGCGAGCACACCTTGGAGGAGGCCCGTGTATTCAAGATTTGCTCGACGTCCACATTCCTGCGCTTGTGCGGCTACATTTCTTGCGAGATATGATATGAAGAGGACAAGAAGGGAGAAAATGTTTAGTTTGGATAAAATGAGCATTCTGTCCGTCCAACTGAGTGACCCAAAAAACGCTGTCCCTTTAATACTAGTACCAACACCATGCCCAAACCAACAAAGGAAGTGATAATTTAGCTAATGCAATTGATTTTCCCGAGCGCCAAGTGAGGAACGGAACCAAAAACTGGCTAGCTATCGAATTCGTGCACGGAAATGAGGAGGGTGTGCATTCGGAACACATGAATGCTATAGTACAGCTTATCTGAAGTTCTCTTGTGCGGGATATTGAAGGAAAAGACCAGATAAGTAGACCAACAGAGTTCCACCCGGGTAAGCTTTCGGAATCGGATGCAATCACTTGACCACAAGGTCTAGGAATTTTTAAAAGATATTGGACTACCTCACCGTAATTTTTTTTTCCCGTACTATTCTCTGCGGGACCAAGGTCCACGTTCAGAACTGTGTGATTGTTTTAAACATGGAAACTGATCCCCACAGAGATTTGAGTCTGTGACGTTAGTGCCAAATATGGGAATCGTGGCTTTCCATCAACGATCAACCTCGGATCATGACAGTTGAAATGGAGAGTCAGAGATAATTGGCGGGCCTACTAACCATAAAAATTGCCTTCCGTATCCCATCTGTAAGATAGAATAAAATGGCCATTACTATGCTGTTCCTGGATGTATATTATCATTTGCGGTGGGGTCCCTGGAGTCGAGTTCTCGCATCGTGTTCTTGGCAAGTTCTTGGCTCAAACTTAAAGTTACTACCTTTCGGAATATTTTGAGTTCGGTTAAATGATCGAAAGTTCCGGTATCCGAAGCTGGAACAGTGGAACCAATGTTCCTGATTTGGTATTATGTCCCCGCATATGGTAAGGTGCTCATCACATGTTTGTATGATAATCTGAAGACATCTATCATGCAATTCACTTGCATCAGTTTCAACATATGTAGTAGTATATATAATGAATAAATACAGACACGGGAGAGCAAGGGGAGCTAAATTAAATAGTGATAATGCAAAAAAAGCGGAATCAATCAAAAACTCAAATGAATTCGAATTCAAGATCATCTTGTTCCATCCATCACCACCACCAGAAACAAAAAAAGAAGTCAGCAACAGTTTCGAGAAAAAAAGGAATCAAATAAATGTTAAAACAATATGATTATATTTTTTTCGAATGGGGACAAGCAAGTGAGTATCTTAGGTAATAAGTAGTTGAAAAGGTGGAGGGAAGAAACATATTAGGTTGAAAAGGAAGGAAAGAAAAGAAACAATTAAAAGGGAATGAAAAAAGGGAGTTTCCCAACCTCAAAAAAGAATCCAACTTTTAACCCTGTTGAACAACTCCCTGAAACGAGAGAAAGTAAAAAAGGTTACACAACACTCTTTTTTTTTCAAAAAAGGAACGAAGAGTGTGAATTTTTGCAACTGTCTACTTTTTTGAAAAAAGGGGGGTCATATAAAAAAACTTTAGCCAAAGAAGGGACGAAACGAAAAGTGAGCAATTGGCAAAAACAAAAAGATATATGAACCCCGAGTTTGGAAGTCGAACTTGAATTCGAAGCCAGTTACAATGGAAAAAAACTTCCTTTTTGTGCGGGGGGAGGGAGGTTCTTCAATTTTGGGCAAGAGTAGGAACTTTTTGGGAGGGTTGGTGGGAGGTGTGAGAGTGTGAGAGTGTGAGATTGAGCAGAGACAGAAACAAAAGTAAAGAGGAATTAAAAGAAGGGAGAAAGAGAAGAAAAAGAACGTTATGGTATGGTAATGCCACAATAATGGTTATGGTATGGCTCTGACGGGTTATTGGTATATGACCTTTTTGCGATACAGAGGAGAGAAGAAAAAAAGAAAAGGAAAAGAGAATGTATGTATGCAAGGTCGAAGGAACCCGTCGTACGTGTGAGATGGATCGGATTGAAAGCGTATGTCGAACGTGCGTCGTTCATCGCTGCATTGATAGCACTAGGAGGCAGACGTATGGGGGTATCCGAGGGGCACGAGATTGCAAGATGGCAAGTTACCAGCGGACTGAGGAAGCGAGGGGGAGCCGAAGAGCCTAAGCAGAACCAGCACCACTCACAGAAGCTATCCCATCTTCAATATGCATGTCACCCACAAGCTGCTGCTCCTCACCCAACCCCAAGCCCGCACTACCGTCATCTTCATGGCCACTCAGTCCATCGAGTCCATTAAGTCCCGCTCCCACACCCCCACCAACGTTCACGTTCCTCTTCCCACCTACAATACCCATCCCGACACCTTGCGCCGACGACCTCGGCGGATTCGCACAACGATCTTTCCCATGAGCGATTCTCAGGTTTGCATATTCAGGTTTGAGCTTGACACCTTCGATAGCTTTGATGGCGTTGGAGATGTTGGTGAAGTTGACAAAGGCGCAATTTCTGTCGATGTTGAGGTCGGTCAGTGTCCTCTACAAAAAAGACAGAAGGGAAAAAAAGACCCACTTCTCCTTCAAGAAATTAACCAACTCAATCTCTCCAAACTCTCCAAAATCATTTTTTAACCTCTCATCGGTCCAGCTCTCGAAGTCTTCAATGTTGCCAACATACACATTCCTTGTCGCACCGCTATGCACCGCCAGCGCCAAGCTGGGGCTCAAGGGACCAGAGTTTTTGCCCCAACCGACTTTGAGCCGCCGGTTGTTGAGCGTGAGACCTTGGTAGGAGGACACTTGGAAGAAGGTGAGGGAGGCCGCTGGGTCGACAAAGGTGACAAACTGGTGCAGAGTGGCTTGGTAAGATGGATTGAACCAAAAAAAAAAAAAGAACACAACGCACAGCGATATGCTTATCCTGCATATACCTAATACTCTGCAACATCCCCCCTCTAATCACATTACACAGATCCTCCGTCGTCGTCTCAGGGTGGATATTACCAAGATACACGGTCCTATTCAAAGATTGCATCCCACCCGCCATCCCATTCATACCCATGCCCATTCCACCCATGTTCACATTCATCCCACCTCCTCCCATACCGTTCGCAGCAACGGCAGCCGCGACCATCATATCCACACCTCCAGGCGTCGCGCCCGACCCTCCAAACAGGTTTGTTCCGCCAGATACCATGCCAGTACTACCAGGATTCATACCACCCATACCGCCACCACCCGTGGCACCATACGGCCCAAAGGCAGGGAAGCTCACTTGTTGTGGGGTGCTCATCGCTGCCGCGGCGATTGCAGCCGCTTGTTGTTGAGCGACAATAGACTGAGCTGCGGCGGACTGGGCTTGCTGAGCGGCGACTTGTTGAGATTTGGGAACGTAGGCGCAACGGTCTTTTCCGTAGTTGACGCGTTTTCCTGCCCAAACAGGTTCCGTGGGCAGCGTGTTGACGACCTGCCGTACATTAAACGATTAAACGATGCGAAAAGAGAGCAACACAAACCTTGGTAGCGATCGAAATGCTCAAAAAATGTACAAACCCAATATTTTTATCCCTCACAATCTTCACCTGATCAATCAAACCAAACCGACTAAGTTCATCCCTCAACATTTCCTCCGTCATATTCTCATCCAATCCACCAAGATATACATTCCTACTTGCATTGCTCTGACTAATCGCCAACGCCACCTGCGCAGGCACAGGCGACGGCTTGCCCCAACCAATCTTCAGTTCCTGTCCGTGCAACGACAGCTTCTTCACTGTGGCATCAGCATGGAACGCCGCAGCCGTAGAGCCGTCGAGGAAGGAGAGAAAGACGCAGGATTTTTCGGGGAGGACGCGAATGGACTCGAGGGGACCAAAGTGGACTAGGTTAAGCAACTCGTCAACAGAGGCGGTGGCGGGGAGGTTACCGACGTAAACGGTGCGACCAGTAACGTTGGTGGAAGCGTTCATGGCGGCGGAAAGGGCAACAGGGGAGTAACCTGCCGTGTTTTGGGTGTTCATATTGAGCGAAGGCATCCTCTAAAAACAAATTAATTTTTTAAGAACATTTTTTATTTGAGAGAAGCAGACTTACCTGAGCGAAATTCCCCATTTGGTTGTTGTAAGTGAAGGGACTGAGCATACCCATACTTGGCATACCCATACCTAGCATATTGTAGGCATTAAACGGCGAGTAGTTGCCATTTGGGCTACCTTGGACCTGCTGCTGCTGAGCCTGAGCCTGTTGATGCTGATGGTGCTGTTGTTGTTGCTGCTGCTGCTGTTGAACAGCAAAAGCCGCCGCCGCCGTATTAGGACTCATCTGAGAGCCCATGCCCATGCCCCCATTGGACTGCGTGTTGACTGAAAGCGAAGGGGTAGAATAGAGGGGACTGTTTGCAAAGCCCGCAGCGCCATTGGTGGTAGGCCCACCTGGAGCGGTGTTGAAAGCGGCTTGAGAGATGGAAGCCTGTGGGCCGTAACCATAGTTGACGAAAGCATCACGGGGGTTGTTGTTGTTGCTGGTGCTTTGGGCAGCGTAAGAAGAGGATGGAGACCAACGTGCCTTTTTGGCGTCAGGACCACCGATGGGTTCCATTGAGCGCTAAAAAAAAGAAAGAAAGTGGTTACACACGGTTCGAAAGAGAACGTAAAAAGATGAACGTACCTTCATCATGTCGAGGTCAAATGAATACGCGGGATATTGAGTCGCAAATGCTGTTTCGTCCATGACAGCCGTGGCGAATGAAATAGTGATACGAAGAATATATTTTAAAACAAAAAAGAACGAAAAAAAAGGGAAAAAAAGGTTAAGTAGGGAGCGTGTGGTTTAAAGTTTTGGAGAGAGACAAACGAGTGTGTGTGTATGTAAATAGGAGAAGAAGAGATTTATGTCTCTGCGGGTCTCAGTTTGACTGTCGGCTTAGAGAACGACGAAAGGTTGTTTTGAAAAATAAAAAACAGCGCCCAGGGACAGAAACGAACAATTGAAAGGGACAAGAAAAGACGATTATTTTTTGCCAGCTCTAAATCCGGATATCCCGCTTTGATTGCGCACGGACCCTTGCCGTTACTTATCATGTACTCTGCTCAGGTCGGTGGCCATCCGGGCGTAACGACCACCGAGGATGGCTCTCTCCTCATCAAGCCTGCTCTTCACCACGAGCTCGAGTTTTATCATGCTCTCCAGCACAATCCAGCTTTGGCCTCTCTTCGCGACTTTACACCCAAGTTCTTAGGCACCCTCAACCTCGAAGGAAAGATAGATCAAGATCAGGAAATACACCCAGTAGACTCTGTTCAAAAAGATATTTCTTTTTTATTATTTATTTCCTCAGTCATCTCATCGTCGCATGCACAGTCCCTCGTATTGGAGAACCTCTCCTTTCCATTCCTCCAACCCAACATCCTAGATATCAAACTGGGCACAGTCCTCTATGAGCCTCTCGCCCCGCCTGAAAAAGTCGCTCGTATGCTCCAAGCAGCAAAAGATACCACCTCCCTCGAAACAGGCATTCGACTAACAGGATTTCAAGTCTGTACCCCTTTTCTTCCCCTTACCTTCCTTTAACCATTTTCTAGGTCCACGATAACCACACCAAACAACCCATTCACTACCCCAAAACCTACGGGAAATCACTCAAAGCACACCAACTCTCCGAAGGAATCACAAATTTCTTTCCTCACACTCCTCCCAACCTCGGTCTACCCCTCACAACTCTCCTCCCCATCCTCCAGGCCATCCACGCCGAAATATCAGAAATAAGATCCCTCCTTTCCTCCCTCCATCTCAGAATGGTAGGATCAAGCTTGTTGATCGTATACGAAGCCGATTGGGATAGAGCTCATGAGGGCGTGAAGAAGTTTCTCTTGGATGATTCTGATTCTGAGCAAAATAGTGAGAGTGAGGGCGAAAGCGATGACGACGACAACGAAGGAAATGAATCAAAGAAAAAGACATTCCCTCCATATACTGTCAAACTTATCGATTTCGCACATACCACTCTCGTTCCAGATCAAGGTCCAGATGAAGGCGTCCTTCTCGGTCTAGACACGGTCCTCAATCTCCTCAAGGGTAGAATCGACGAATTGACCAACACTGAGAATGCTCAAGATCAGCTGGATACAAATTCCTATCTAACTTGATATCCCTTCGATCTACAAGTCCATAAAGTCTTCGTTGTATAATGTCACATATTTTACACATAACTTTACTATCAGATTGCATATTCACCTTCACCTTCTTCCTCTTCTTCTCCTACCAAAAAATCGTCCAAACCTCCTAATGCCTCTCCTAACGCCATTTCTAACAAACCTACGAACCGCTCTGCTTGACGCCAACTTGACAGCGACCGGCTAGACAACAATCCAATAGTTACTAAAAGTTTCTCCCCAAAACAGGAGAAGGAGAGAAAAAGCTCACGACAGCAGGCAGCACACGTCTCTCCAGGTCTTCATATATAAGGGCAGCTTCACGAGCTGTAAGGCTCTCAGAAGCTAAAGCGCCATCTAGCATCTGTCGAGCGACGAGGATGCCATAATCGCGGGCGGCAAGTCCACCGTCAGCTACTGGCAGGCGGAGAGGCAGCGCAAAGGTGACAGAACTGGTGAGGACGCAGAAAAAGTTCAAGCAGAAAAAAAAGTCGAGCTTCATTTTCGGATTTCTTTTAATAATCTTGTTATTTAATCAGCATGACTCAGAGTTTCTTTTTTTTCATCAACACAAACTCACAATTGCAAGTCGACAGGGTTGTGGAGTGGATTTGGTTTATTCAAAGGACCAGCCTTGGACTAGAAAATTCTTAATATCAGCACACTTGAATCTAAACCGGACCTCAAAAGGAGGCAAAAGAAAACCCACTTTTTTTTCCGAGCGGAGCACGGCCTGCGTAAAGAAATACCCAACGAAACGAACAGTATATTTATGTCATTTCGCGGCCTTCCGTTCAGAACCCGATTCACTTCTCTCGACCCAGTGTACGGCGGTGAATCAATTCAAAATCTCCAACCCCCATAGGCTGTCCATTTTGCTACACACCGCCTTTGATAAGAAAAAGAACAGCATTGATCGTCGATTTGATCGAAATCATTAACAATTTAGGCAATTTGTTGTGAACCTACTTAAAGGGGATAGCATCGAGTACGATTCGGACGCCTGCTATAGTCAAACGCATCCAATAATTTCGCACATACCACTCTGGTACTGAGCGGAGCACCAGGCAGGGGTAAGCAATGCAAATCCAAACCTTAAAGAAAAACAACACAGCCTTTTTAAAACTAAAAAAGCAGGATGGAGACAAGGGCCTTGGTATACATCATTGACAAATTAAGCAGCATACCACTGCGAGCCACTTGAAGGGGATAAGTCTATAATGCACCCAGCTCGATCGCCTCAAGGCGCGTATACAAGATATCGACGGTTCACCCCGCAACGGTGCGGCACCGCCCATTCGACATTCTTTATTCGATATTGAAGATTGAGACGGTGAGTGGGGCAGTTTGAGGCAGTTCAAACAGGTTCAAGTTTAAGTTGCGTCACCACAGAGACCACTTGTATAACAGAAGCAAATCCAGTTAGTTGCAACGCGAGGATTTGAATTTTGACGAGTGTAAAGAATGTGCAAGATGTTTTCTCTCTCTCCGAATCGACGAGATGACAACCGGTACAGTATGAACAGTCAACAATAAACGTCTAACCGAGTAGTAAAGGATTTTTTTCTGTATTGCAAGATACTCAACGACCAAGTCGTATTACGAAACGCCATGAATTGTTTGCGAATGAAAAGAGTACACTACATGAAATCCTACAACGCAATCGTGTTGAATGACTATCCTACATTCTCAACCAGTTTCAATTTGTGAACTATTTCAGACGAAAATGTTTATCTGTCCCATTTTCCAAAAAAAAAAAGAACCGAAAGCCCCAATTATGCTGCTCGATCATCAAGCGGCGATTGTTTACCATCGTCCACGTCTACCACCACGCCCTCCATGTCGGCGACGGCGACGGCGACGTCCACGTCCACCACGTCCACCACGCCCACCATAGCGACGTTGGGGTTCACGAGCCACTAGCGTTTCCTAAAGGCAAATTAAGTAAGTACTTTCTTTCAAAAGTGGTTTTGTTTATTTAGACTTACATCTGGTGAGTCACGTCGTTCGAGGTCGTCGGAATAAATGCTACGAGCGGTGATGGTACTGGTAGAGGCATTGGACACTTCACGAGCCTCGATGTCACCAGAAGGTGCACTGGAAATTTCACGAGTGACAAGGTAACCGTCAACGGGTACCGCCAAAACGAGGGAAGAACAGTATGCGAGTGCAGAGAGGACGAGGAAGACGTTGAACTTCATATTTATTAGGGTTCTACGCCGCAAAGAAGTATGAGCGGGAATGGATAAAGAATTTTTGAAATCGACTTACGTTTGGGGAAAGTTGTCGAGCTTGAGATCAAAGGACCAGCCTAAGACTAGAAGGAAAAAGTGTGAACACTCAGATAAAAGAGCAAGAAGGAGAGAACACACATAGTTATTGATGTGGGTAGAGCACCGGGCTTAGAGAAAAGATAGTCCACGAACCAGAGCTTATATATGTGAGGATCCTCCGTGCCCGTTCGAACCTTGAATTGGTCATATAGAGTTGCGATTATACACGCATACCATATGCATCCCGTCTATGGAGAGGAGGCAATGCAAACTCTGTTTCATTCAATGCCTCGCTCACATGAACAACATCGTGCCCGTTGAGACAAAACAAAAACGGAAAGAACCCCATGTTCAAATGACGATATGGTCAAATCGATTCTCTTGACCATGACAACATTCCTATGGGCCCAGAAATTAGAAAAGCAGTGTTCTTTATTGTAGATAGTGTGAATACCGCCAAGTGAAAGACTCAATGCAATCTGAGTGTCGACGTCAATGGGTCTGCGGACGGATGAAGGCCAGAGACCTGAAAGGTCTTCTCTACCGTGTCGACTGCGATTTGAAAGACAGAACCACGAGTGTGGGCTAGAAGACTAGTGACGATGATTGTAGGCAATGATAACCATCGGACTTCCAATATGTCGTTCAACAGTATTTTGTTAAATAAACGTAATACAGGTTTCATTTATTTAAAATTTAACTTCCTAGTCATGCCCGCCTGGCAATCCAAAAAAAAGTGGACTCAAACAAGCCTACGCTCACAACCATGTCCAAAAAGATACATAGTACGGACAATCCATGGGTGTTGGCAAGACGCCATAAACGACTTTTGAGGTCCTCTGCGTGGTATTACCGAGACCTTAAGGGGAATGAAGCTTCAAGTCATCGCCAACATGGAGCGCCAAGAGCAGAAATGCGAATGGGGTAGATAAAACATCCAAATCGTCTTTGCCCGTTCGAACCTCAAAACGGAAACATGAAATGTAAACTTGCACAATTTTTATTCATCTGACCACATAAGATCTTGGCAGCACCGTGCTCGAAGACAGAACCGACGTGAACATGTCGCCAGTCTCACAGTCATGCTGGCCGCGAGTCCTCTTTTTTGTTTGATCGGGGGCTGTTGACGAATTAGGCAATAACCGACAGTGCAGCAGTGTGCGGCCGTTAACATTTGAGCTGGGTTTCAGTGTAATTCAAATGCACGTTGGACTCCTTAAAAAGGTTTTGGTGGGACTCGTGAGGCAGTTTAAACGTTTGGTAGAGTACCGTATTTCCTTCATATTATTACTCTCAATAGTCACACTCGAAATCGAATGGACGTTTATGCCTCAAATATCACGCTCACGAAAACCACACCTTCAATGAGCCTACCTTGTAACACACGAACTTAGATAAAACCAGATCATGAGCAAAGGCAAAAATGTAGCTATAGTACATATTCAGTTGTACAACGTTCAAATTTTATTTATTTGCTTAAGAGTCATAACCTGTGTGAACCGCACAAAAAAATCGGAGGTCAAATTGTTCACACTCTGCGAGGTGCAGCCCTGGCATTAGCAGCGGCCCTAGCAGCATTTGGTCGGGGGGCATTCGGCCTAGCATTGGCAGCGGCCCTAGCAGCATTTGGTCGGCGGGCATTCGGCCTGGCATTGGCAGCGGCCCTGGCAGCATTTCGTCTCGCCCTTGTCGCAGGCCTAGCCGCTCTCCTTCCACCCAAACGGGTACGAGCACTTCGGCGTCCAGTCGCTCTACCACGAGCACGTACACTTCGGCGTCCCGTCGATCTACCACGAGCACGTACACTTCGGCGTCTGGTTGCTCTACCACGGGCACGAACACCTCGTCGTCTAGTCGATCTACCACGAGCACGAACACTTCGTCGTCTGGTCGATCTACCACGAGCACGACCCCGTCGTCCACGGGCACGAACGCCTCGTCGAGCTCTACCACGAGCACGAACACCTCGTCGTCTAGTTGACCTACCACGGGCACGAACACCTCGTCGTCTAGTAGATCTACCGCGGGTACCAACACCTCGTCGTCCAGTAGTTCTACCACGGGCACTAGCACCGCGCTGTCTTACTCCACGAGAGCTGGCCCGTGCGCCAGTCCTAGATCTCGTCCGTGCACCAACGGTACGAGGTCGTGGAGCCGCAGGAGGCGCGGTCTGTGTTCTCCGCTGCATTAGAGAAATCAAAGTATAAATCAATGTCAGTTTCGTAAGTTCTAACTTCAACTTACAGCTTGAGGGGAACGTTTGTCGAGGTCCTCAAATTCAAGGTCACGAGCTGTGAGCTCGACTGCGGGTATGTCGGAGACTTCACGGGCGTCAAGGTCGTCAGAAGGGTTGAGCAGATCGCGGCTGGTCAAGTCGCTCTGGACAGGGAGAGCCAAGACGAGAGAAGAGCTGTAAGCGATGGCGGATAAGACGAAGAAGAGGCTGATCTTCATTATTTAATGAAAGGTGCGGTGTAGATTTATTATTTAATGAAAGAGTGCAATTTTTCTACACCATAGGTGAGTAGGAGGGATGAATATTGTTATCCGTGTGACTTACACTAGAGAAAGAGATTGTGGCTTGCTTGAAATCAAAGGACCAGCCTTAGACTAAGAAAAGAAGATGTTAGCACGACGAAGTAGGGGGAAGAACGAACCCACTTGTTCTTGTTGTGGAAGGAGCACCGGGCCTGGGGGGAAAGACACAATGAACCAAGGCATCTATATACGAACGTAGGTGGCCGCTTGAACCTGAATTGGTCGCAGAAAATGAAAAGGAGGCAATGCAAATTGAAGCAATAGCATCGCCTCGAGGCAAACCGTAAACCACTGAACGTAGTCAGATGGGGCTGGATGACGATTTTCTCTGGCGTTTTGATCAGGCCGTCGCTAGATCAGGCAAAACTCGTGACCATTTCGTGCGGATTCGAAGGTTTGCGTACAACTGCAAGAAGGTTCAATTCAAATTATTCACCTGGCAACACCTTAAAAGGTTTGGTGGGATTCGTACGGGGGCAGTTCGTTTCTTAATCTCAGGGATGGATGTCAAGATCAAACAAGAGGAATTTGTTTTACGTAGAGTTTTCCTTTAACCGCTCAGCGTTCAGGCCCAGTGAAAACAGGATCTGCAGGAGATGCAGAAGATGGGATTATTCCGCAGAAGTTAGTAGATTTTTGTGTAAAATATGCGATGAGATGACAACCGTCGTCAAACCGCAGCGCAATGCATTAATCTGCATCAATACTGCGTGGGAAGCTAACCTCAGATTCGTAATTTATAATCGCTAGCGCTTACGCTCTATCATGGCAAAATGCTGGTGCACTACATGCAAAGGAGCCGAAGTATCCACGAAAACAATATACAATCACAGAGATCGTCCTCGCTGTAATACAGCACCACCACACATCCACCGCGAGTGGTATAATAAGCACCCGAATTTCCAGCTAAATCCCACAGCAGCTGGATGTGCCGGACAAGTAACCCACAACGAACAAGACCCAGACCCGAGTGTTAGACCCCCCAAACGTATCCGCAACGAGATTGGCATGGTATTGATCTCTTCTCTCTTTGACATTGTGATCACTCACAAATTATAATGTTTTTCCAGCTAGAAAATAATCGGATAAATGACCAAGATAATGCAATCGGCCCTGACGAAGATGAGGAAAATGTAAGCTGTTCCAATTATCTTCTCTCCGAACCCAATTAAAGTATTTCATAGAATTTCAATGGTGCAGATTCACCTGGTTTATGGCCAGAACCAGAGGTAAAGTAATTTTATGTTCATATCTACTTTCTTTCAACCTTTAATGTGGATTTCGGTAGCCTGATTACAACAGGATGGACGACGAAGATGACACAGAGCAGCCGTACGGCCCGCATCCGCCACGTCCCGACGATTCAGACCCTCCGACTACCCCATTTTCTGGAGATGATGAGCGAGATGCCGTTCCCAATAATAACTCACGCATCGAACATATCAAGCTGGCTTTCGACTACATAAAAGAAATTGAAAATGCAACGCTTGAAAATGGGAAGCTCGAGGAATCTGTCATCAATCGGCTTCGCAACCCTTTGGAAGGCGAAGTTGATATCTCTGATCCAGACACACGACTGTCACTGGATTTATATCTGGCTTGCGTAAATGCATCAGAGGATACCTATAACAATGCCCGAATAGCTATCCTTAGGCGATTTCCGGAATGTAATGTCCTATCATATCATCTTGTTAAATCACTTGCTGCAGAAATCACTGGTGTTGTTTCCGTTCTTGACGACATGTGTATTAATTCGTGCGAGGCTTTCGTTGGACCAAAGGCCAATCATACCACTTGTAGCACCTGCTCTGCACCACGATACACGCTCCGACGATCAAAGCATGCTCCACAGCAACAAGTACTGACTATTCCATTAGGACCACAAATCCAAGCTCTCCGGCGGTCAACTGAAGGTGCAACAGCCATGGCCTATCGTCAGCAAAAGGTATCTCAAATTGTCAATGCGCGGAGAGGTATTTCAGCGCAGGACTATATTTATGACGACATCTTCTCTGGAAGGCAATTCCTTGAATTCTCGGAGCAAGCTAACCTTGGACCCAATGATACAACAGTCATATTTTCGCTTGATGGCGCGCAACTTTACCATGATAAGAAATCCGATACATGGATTGGCATATGGATCATTGCTGATTACAACCCGAAAACACGATACAAAAAGAAACACGTCCTCCCTGCTCTCGTTGTCCCTGGACCGAATAAACCAAAGGACTTGGATTCATTCCTCTTCCGCAGTTTCCATCACGTTTCGGCTCTTCAACGGGAGAATGGGGGAACTGGATTCCGTATTTGGAATGCCCTGTCTCGTTCTACAATTTCATCCCGCCTTTACGTGCTTCTTGCAACAGCTGATGCTGTAGGACTTACAGAACTAGATGGTCGTGTTGGTCATCATGGCGCTCAGGGCTGTCGAATCAGCTGTGACATGAAAGGCCGACACAAACCAAATAGTGGGCATTATTATGCTGTACATCTTCGCCCGAGTAATAATAATCCTGTGGATTGCAATCATGATGATTACAATTTCCGAAAACCTCCAAGTTGGCCAACAACTGATACCTACCGGTTTAATCTTGCAAAGGTAGTCGCATCATCTGACCAGGGAAACTATGAAAAAAATCGAAAGCTTACTGGGATAAGTCGACCATCCATTCTGCTCGGCTTACATCCCAATCGTATATTGCCCATTCCAACATGCTTCACGGTTGACCTAATGCACCTCCTGTTCATCAATCTGGGGGAATTAATTGTCTCACTCTGGCGTGGAACTATGAAATGTGAAGTTACAGATGACAAGAGGACTTGGGACTGGATGGTCCTCACGGACGCAAAGTGGGAGGCCCATGGTAGACTTGTTGCAGCTGCAACAAAGTTTTTCCCCTCTTCATTCCACCGGCCACCACGTAATCCTGCCGAAAAAATCAACAGCGGATACAAAGCAACTGAATACTTTCTCTATCTGTTTGGACTTGGTCCAGCGCTTTTCCGGATAGTGCTTCCAGAGAAATACTGGCAACATTTCTGTCAACTGGTGCACGCAATAAGAATTATCATTCAGCGAAAAATCACAGCTCAACAATTACGAGAAGCTCATTATCACTTTATCAAGTTTGTTGAAGACTACGAATTAATGTATTACCAACGACGAATGGACCGTCTTCATTTCTGTCGTCCATGCCTGCACACACTCCTTCATACTGCTTCCGAAGCTGATAGGATTGGTCCGGGATGCTATACCACACAATATACGATGGAGCGTGCTATCGGATATCTCGGTGCTCTAATACGACAATCCTCAAATATTTTTGGCAATCTCTGCCAGATTGCTCTGCGACAAGCTCAAATCAATGCATTGAAGGCTATATGTCCTAATGTTGACCCTGATAGAGAATTGCCTTCTCCTTCTCATGATTGTGGAAGTGGTTTTGTGTTACTTGGATCACGAAGTCGACGCCCAGAGGCACTTCCACGTGTACAGGCCAATGTTCTTGCTGCAAAATTTGGGAGGGATCGGCATGTCCGAAAGTGGGGAAGACTGCTGCTACCAAACGGACAGATTGCTCGGAGTATTTTTAAAGAAACAAATGCAAGTGATGGTAGCCAGGTAACTGGAAAAACAAGAGTATCAAGGAATGTCAAGGTGGATTTTAATATTTCTGATGTGTTTTATCATGCTAAGAGAGTGTCAGATACAATTTGACAATAAAGTCAACTATGCAGAGGTTCAATTTTTTTTCCTGGACGACTCAGAAGGTACTGATAAATTTACTGCACATGCACTGGTTTCTGTGTATGGTACCCCTGATCCCGATCTTCTCGATTTATCCTTTCGGACACTTTGGGCTTGTCCCTACCAGGGAAGTGATAACCTCCACATTATTCCAGTCACCGACATCACATCTGTGGTTTCAATGCAGCCATTTCCAGTAAAAGAAGAAGAACAAGACAATAATCTATGGTTTGTAGTTGAGAAATCGGGATTGGATGATACAGAAATTTCTGGATATGTAGATCCTATTATTGAGGATAATAATTCCAACTAGCAGAGACAAATGAACTAATTTTTTTTGAGTACAAGGCAACTCCTAGCGCTGGCTGAGGGCGCCAATTTCTGATGCAAATAGTTATAAACAACGCGCTTCACGGACGCGTACTTGATTTTATTGCATATCGTTTCTTTCCTTCCTATCCTTATCATGTCGTCTGATAATTTACTCTGGACTGGACAAGCTGGTTCCAACTATGGCTTTCAGCAGCACCTTTTGAGCTCTCATCAGGAACAACATACTAGTATTCCAAATGCCAGTCTCCAGTATCATCAACGGTACCCCAGTGGTATACAATCAGTAAGCAACGAGATCGGATTAGAAGTATTTTTATTCAATTTTAACTAGAACAATTCTCGCTACGATATGAGTAGCTCCCGTCAGGGTCAGTCCTACTATGACATTCTGGCATCAGCAACCGAGGATGAACTTGTCCGATCCGGAAATGCTGCATACAAAGCCCTACAAAAGGAAAAAGTGAAGCTTGAGTGCAGTCTTGAGGTTCAAAAGTAGGGATTGTTCAATATATGCGCATATTATTTGACAGCCATTATTTAGAGAATTAGTTCTTGAACTCCGTGATCAAAATCGCATCGCTTCTGTCTCTGCTGCACCCCAGGTGGTGCCTATGTTTTCCTCTGCTGCGTCTTCCCTGAGTGATCTCGTAATTCCATCCGAACCTGAAAAGCTTTTACGTTCAGATTATCCAGAAGTCCCATATTGGACACGGGATGATTGGAACACCTTTGTCAATACAGAGAAGGAAAGGGGCAGAATTGTGTCATGGTTAGAGGTGTTGACAGATGACAATGGCAAGCAACTTAGCGAGGAAGTAATTGAGGAAATGACGCAGGCGGCATATGGTATTTTCACTCGGTTCTTCTACCTTCGCCTTGATCCTGCCAGCTGGGGTCGCAAACTTCCTGATGTCGACGACTATTTTACAAGAACTATGATTAACAAGTTTCCCCATCTTGGGCTCTGCCACGGGAATTTCAAAACCCATATTCTAGCAACCAACCGTTTCCCACTTTGGAACCGGGACCAGCGGGCTCCAGGACATCTCAAACGTATGTTTCAAAATCTTGTCTTCAGGCTTAATTAACAATAAATGTTGCATAGGAAAACTTCCATCAATTAACAGCTCCTTGGCATCGGCTCATCAGAAAGCTCGACCTGTGAAGAAGCGCAAACGCAGCCCACCGAAGCCAGGAGCTGAAGTTATTGAACTGGATTCAGATGCTATCAATCATTCACATTCGGTCTTAGCTTCCTCATCTAGCTCCGAGTCTGTCGCCCAGCAACCATGTCCACATCCGCGTCCACGCCCACGCCCATCTCCATTGGCAATAGTAACAACTTCAGCATCTGAACAGCTAACGCCAGAGCAACTTGCGTGTTCTGCTACGCCGTCAACCACCTCACCCACAAGTTTCAACAGTATGCAAATTTCGACATTGATTTCGACATTACCCACTCTCAATCCTATTCCGGATGCTCCGCTTGTGCAATCGAATTCTCCTAACCCAGTTGTTGCAGGGCTGGATGGAAATACAGACATGAGGTTGAAGGAGGCGGACTTGGGTAAGGTATGTGAGGGAAGTCCCTTACTGGAAACAGGTTAATCTGACTTTTTGAATCAGAGACGCCCTATAACTCCTCCGGCTTCTTCAGAAGCAACAATGGCAGTATCTCCCACATCCACCGAGACTGGCTCGGCTTCAAGGTCTCAGCCTAACGACGAGAACCCATTGTAGTTTGCCCACATCTTTCGTTATAGCAAATTGCTTACCTTCCTTTTAGCTCTGGTCTCGTGATTCCTCCCTCAACTACGACTGTATCAACAGTCCAAAGAGACAACGGCGCCACTCCAGCTCAATCTTCGGTTGCCATAAAGGCCACTACTAGTAAAAAGAAGGGTAAAGTAATGAGTTCAAATTCCGAATCAGTCACGCCACGGTGAGCAACACCTCCAGTTTGTATATTTTACTGATAACGTCCCTAGAAATCTTTTCTTTTTCAAATGGAAGACAGAGCACCCAAGTGAAGAGATGACCGTCAGCGAGTTCAACGAGCTATGGCGAACGCAATCGGCTGATACCGTCAAGGTAAGTAGTTCTCCTTGTATTTATGTTTAACACGTCACACATTCTTTATCACCTACTAGGAATTCAATGACCTTAGCAAAGAAGAAAAGAAGAAGCGGCAAGCGGCAAAACGGAAGTAGAAGGGTTTGCATATGAGTGCGTCATGTTCCTGTTGTTCATGTTTTCTTATATTAATTCTGCGTTCGAAGACTTGGACTTAGACTCGGCAATCGACTTGGACTGTGCTTATAGACAGAAAAGCGCATAGGATTCACCTGAAACTGCATATTGGGAGGGATGTAAGGGACCCTTTGTACGTATAGAAACAGTGTAGACTGCATAGTATTGTATTTTATTGCATGTATTTTTGGTCGTAAATTAATGTATAGAACGTAACAATGACCGCAGATTAACGCAGATTTGGGGATATGAAAGGAATAGTAGTACATAAAAATCGGTAAAATACAGCGATACTATGCGGCATATGCGTGATTGCATGAAACTGCATACATTCGGTTTGTTCCGCAGATCCTGTTTTCACTGGGGTTCAGGCTTCATACCCAGTGAAAACAGGATCTGCGGAACAAACCGAATGTATGCAGTTTCATGCAATCACGCATATGCCGCATA
>QDKV01005248.1_pt1 | contig 39205 bp, 42 predicted proteins | sample 1861101 | NCBI WGS metagenome assembly QDKV01 (sample SAMN04275158, study PRJNA302643) | Fungus metagenome, whole genome shotgun sequencing project. | isolation source: fruitbody | host: Mallocybe terrigena | place: Sweden | collected 2013 | reverse complement strand
GCGCTAGAAACAAGTATGTGGCTTTTACATATCATTTGCGGCTTGGTATTTTTTTTATGGCTCATTTGATGGATGGCTTCTATTTGTTTCACTGCTACTGGCTTGTCCCACAACCAAGTTTTCAGTGAGAGCTGTTGAAATACTCCTCACGACTTTGCATTGATAGGATTCGGCTTTTGAATGAGGAGAAGAAGCAACAGGGGCATACCGGGAATGAGAACGACGTCGACGGACTCCGAAGGGCCCACACTGTCAATTTTGACCGCGGGTCAGTGGGAAAGGAGTAGCTACCAGTGAAAGACGCGAATCCAACTTGAGAGGATTCGTCTCTACTTCTGGAATCCAATCTCGATATTCAAAAACCTCAGCAGTTGTCAGATGTATTCGCTTGGCGCACTAATGAAAGGATGTTGGAATGTTCAGACTCAGGTTTACAATGGTATGAACTGGACAAAGGGGATTTTAAGCAAGCATATTATAATTTTTTGAAAAAAATGGATTGAGGCTTTTCATCGACAAAGTCAATATTCATGTTCTTTGTTTTTCATTCAGCCTAAAGGAATATGCCAAACTCTTGACTTGTATTCCCTCGTAGTCACTGGTTTTGCTTCACCCAAGGTGCCACCTGTGAGGTGTAAAGAAAATATTCACTTCATACTTTTAGTACAACGCGGAGCGAACTCACTGGAATTTCAAAAGACTGAGGATTATAATATGATGATGGGAAGTCACATACGACTCTTCATCTTCTAACCTTACTCTGTCTCCAAATAAATAAATAAATTTCTGCAGCTTTTCCTCCGACTCCAAGTGGCACATTTATAACTCCACCATTGGCCAGCTTCTCCATAATCCCAAAGATTTTCGGTAGAAAGAGAAACGGTGGAAGGTGCTTTTCGACCGCCTCTACGAAATGGTGATCCAAAACCTTGATTGAGCGTACAAGTTCCCTTTGACAATATCCCCACTGCTCCGCTCGACTCGACTCGACGTCCGCCAATCAGGCTCTAAGTCATCACAACCACACTCCCATAACATCAGAGGGAGGTCATTGACCATTTGATTTTTGAACTGACGACTTGTACACTTTTATCGCCTTCGAACAAGGGTTCAGCTCCATCCTCAACTCCTGTGGTTCTAGACCTGATCCGAGGAGTAAGAGGACGGTCATGATTGGTGATATAAGAAAGCCGTCCCAATAAGATCGAAGTATATGTTTTATCACGCCCGTTCCTCGAGTGATGTAAAGGTCGTTCGCAAGATCTCGCGCTAGCTGCTTTGCACGTCCAATTTGCGCAAATTGCGGGATATCAAGGTGGAAAGAGGAGAAGAAGTATGTAGTGTCTGTACTTGCGGAGCGGAAGTCGACAGAAATGAGGGACCATAAGATGACTCGGAGTCTGGCAGAATTCGGTTGAGCACGCTTGTTCTCAGGTTTCAGTTTTTGTTGGCTTGGGGAAAGATCGAGGTACTAGTACATTCTGCCTCGAGTGTAAAGATACTCAGTGCATCGTCGAATTGAATTTCTTCTTGGATATTTTCCCTCAACCAACTGTACATCTTCCGGACCAGCCCCACTCACACCCCTGTCCGCCCTACCACATTTCCCTTTCTCAACCGTCGGCAATGACGTCAGTCCTATCCCATCCCGATTGGCAAAACTTGCGCTATTTTCCGACGGGATGTTTTGGAAATTAACAGTGTTGTCCTTATCGGCTGTGTTTATGTCCTGAATGGGTGTGTTTGAGGGTTGAGCGACACTCCTCGGAACGCGTGAAAGAAATGCAGTCATGTGCAATATTACATAAAATTGTTATATAATCTACCAGTTTTTAAGCGCCGAAATCCTTGTATTCCATCCAGCGTGTCACTTCCACACGGCGAATTTCGCATTTCTGTTCAGCACAATGCCATCGCGCTTATGTCTTTTCTTGATATGCCTGACCAGAGGATCTTTCCTCGTGAAAGACTTACCACACTCAGGGACGCAGTGATAGCTGTGTCCCTGATGGTCAAGGCATTCAAGATGACGATCCATGTCCCCTTTACTATCCGTTCGGATTTCCGGGTGAGTGTTGCATTGTCGAATTTTCTTGCCCTTGCGGTCTATGAGGATTGTGTACAAATCAGACTCTTGCTCGACATAATCTTGAGTGGCGTCATCGATTGTAACAGTGGCAACGCTTGGTGTGGGCAGACTGTCGGAGTCCTCGATTTCAATCTTGCGACACTTTGTGCGAGAGGATGGTGCTCTTGGTGGGCTGGCAGAACCGTCACATCGCATGCGCATACTACTGGAACCTTGAGTGGCACACAAGGTTGAGAAAGTATTTGAGTTTGTTTCGACTGCCCTTTCCTTTCCTTTCCTTGTGTTAAATGCGGGAGGGCTGAAAGACGGGGTGTGAGTGGGAATTAACTCGTCACCTCTCATTTCTGCATCCAAATCGCCACTGGTTCCATGCAGTTGTTTAGATGGGCCTGCAACCCCTTCACAATTCTCCGTCGGTCCACCTGCGTAAAAAGTCGATTTCTTTCTTTTCTTTGTCCGTCGAGCAATCGGTGCGGAGACGGAGCTTCGAGGCTGCTCCGTGTTGACGTTGGAACTGCCTTTCTTCGCAATCTTTTCCTTTAGTAATGCTTCCATCTCCGAGTAATCAGAGAAAAGTCCAAGTTTCGGAATATTTTTCATATGACTGTAATAGAGGTGGATGTAGTCGATGCTGTTCATCTCTTGAGGTGGATTGGCCGGTTGGACTTGTGCCATGTTCACATGTGAAGGGGGAAACGATGCCTGGTAGACGGGAGTGTTCATATTGATGTTTAAAGAATGACCTGCTGGGAATGAGCACCTTTCGGCTATCTGGTTTAATGGCGCGAAATACCTGGAACGGGAGCTCCCTGTTCTTGAGGTTGACTCTTCATAGGAGGATTGAGATTAGGAGGAGAATTTGTATTGGTGGAAGGCATTATTATGACGAGTTTTGGAAGCGAAAGTGGGCTTGTAACTTCTTTGGTAGACAACAATGGGGGAAAAGTCTTGTATAAAATCGCGTTTTTATGTAAGTTACAGGTATGCTGCGAAAAGGAACAGAGGCATGGGTTTAGTGCCATATCGAGTAAGGATTTCCCGAAAAGGTCAATTCGGGTTCATTGTCACATTCGAGTATCATGGTCCAGGGACTATCATTGTTTCAAAGGTCCGGGCTTATGCAACAATAAGAGCAGCTTCAGCCGTATACAATGGGGGTTGACGCAGAAAACTCTCTGGCTGAGCCACCGACCTCACCTCTGGAGTTAGTTAACTAAACCGCTGCACCGAGCTCCCCTTAGCGCAGAGCGCATCTTCGTAATCTGAAGGGTTTAGGGGTTCACAACGCTTGACAGCTTGAGGTACAATTATTGCTGAGCCATGGCCCGAGATAGGCAAGTTGACTTTCCCAGTGTTTGAAACAGGCTCGAAGCGACTTCGGTTCCACTTTGTAAGTCTGATGTTCAAAGCCCGTAGGCCGTGAGGCATGTTTGATCATTTACATTGACAACTTATCGATCGGCGAGAATGTGGTGATCAAGTCGGCATGAATACCCTGGTCAGCAGTTTCCGCTACAAGTTTTCCCTCCGATATCGCGTATAACTTTTCTCAGAGTTTACCTAAATGCCCGGAAGCGCCTCCGGCTATCCATCTTCTGTACGACAAAGTCAGCACTCGTGTCCCCGGTTGCTTTCCAGTCAGCCTAAAGGAATATCACAGGTGTCAGATCTGACTCAACGAAGTCGCCGTAACGAAACAGACCGTCCACAAATGCCCATTGACCTACAGTCTTCGAAGGGAAGGGGGCCCATATCGCATGACATTGGATACTACTGACTCCTCCACCTTGTACGTATCCTTTACATTGCAGATTTTAAAGGAGGCAGCACGTAGAAAAGGTAGAGTATCTTTGGACGACCCAAGGATGGATAGATTTACGTCAAAGGTGTCATCAAAGAGGGAAGGAATCTCAAATACTAACGAATGCAGTTTTGCCTGCTTGGACGTGAAACTCCTCAAGCTTCTTGCAGCTACTAAACAACGCTTTCAAACCATCCGCACTAACAAATGCGGAACGAAGGGATAGAACGCGGATTTTCTCTGCATGCTTTGTAACGACATGTTCGACGAGTCCATTGTGAGCTATGGAGGCACCAGTAGAGCAATATTCGTCCGTGTCATCCTGATCGCACACCAAATGGATTTCCTCCAAGTTGCGTGACCCAGCGATGGCACGTCTTACCCATTTGTCAAACTCATTCACATCTCTCTTTGAATGGATCGAGTATATATGTCACTGTAAAGGACTGAAGCGCGGGGAGATTAGGTTGGATTAAAGGTAGTTTGTTTGAGTTGCTGTCCTGACTGAATAGAATATCCAGTAGATGACCAAGGAGCGAAGAGGGGATAAGCCTGAGTAACATGCCCAATAGTAGTGAAGCTGCAAGCGCTTAAGATTTGATAGGTGGCTAAGACACAAAAAAAGTCTTTAAAACTCCGGGAGTGACGGATCCGCAGTTAGACTAAGTGATAGCGTAAGTCACGATCCTGGTACTTAAAATACGAAAAATTTGTACCTTCAAGTGAAGCTCGACCAACGTTTGAGATAATCGCGTCAACCAATCTGGTAGGAGCTGTAACATTGTCCTCCCAGAGCTGACCAAGGACACTTTTCTTAGATTTTCAAGCTTCACAAGCATAGGTGCACGGAGTTCGTCCATGCAGGAACTATTGACTTCTACCTCGCTCAGTGCTGAAAAATCGCACAGAAAAGGTAGAGTTGATGCGAAGAGATTCTCATGGTAAGTTGACGGAATGAACTGCACACGACGTAAATTTGTAAACAATTTTATGGCACTGAAAACCTTTTCAGAAATTGCATTTCAAGGAGGAGGCGGTGGAGAGATAAAACCTGAATTTAAAACATAGTAAGATGCAGAGTCATTGGCCGCGCTGGGGTTCTAATGTTGACCAACCACTTATTTCAAGCATAAGAACATTTGTGGAATTCCTAGGAACCAGAGCAGAGGAAAAGTTAGACGTTTCCTTATAGTCCAAATATTTCATATTCATGAAACGACAAATGCATTAGCGCGTAGCACAGGACTTAAATTTTAATACCCAGACAAAAAGATAATGGGCGTCATTGCTCACCGGAATCGAACCAGCATCCCTCAGGTTTAATACTGGTCGTAACGGAGGAGAGAGAATGACCCTAGAGTAAAGCTGTCGCGATGCCCCACGATTAAACTCCGCTTGACTTTTCAATTTTGACCACCCTTCCCCAAAGCAATCATTTCCAATTTTGACCAAACTTGTGACTTTGTTGACTATAATAACATGTTAGACTCGCATAGTCACAAGAACTGTCACCCTCGATCTTCCTGATGTCACAATCACCAGAGTGCTGGAACAAGCAGAGACTATGACTTGCCTTTGAGACTTCTAGATGTTCTGTTGAACTGGTCATTGTTTTTCGCAATCTATAGTGTTACCAACACTAAATATCACGGACCTTGGAGGTTGGGTTAATCTGTCGGTGAAGGAACGATAAGCTTGGGGTATCAAGCAGGGCTGATATCTTACCGTGTTGTAAACTGGATCCTCCTTTGTATTGCAGACCCGGTGAAGAAGTGACGTTTTACCAGCATTTGCCCTCCCGACAATGAGGACGCGGAAGTGAGTGTATCTGGCCCGGAGTTTCACAGCTTCTACTGGGTTGATCACGGGTGGAGGTGCAGCATCGACGGGCGCAGCTGAAGGCGTACTCTGCGATCCAAGTCTGAAGGTCTTCTTCAGTTGGTTGCGGAATCCTTTGGATTCTTTGGCGGTCCACTGGCGATCATTAGCCATATCGATGAGGGTAGGAGACAACAAAAGCTGATGTGATATTCGGGCCGGCTCACATTCACCACAGTCCACCATGGCCACGAGTCGCCACATGGAGGCAAATAATTGAACGAGTAGTTCAATCGCAAGAGAGCATTTTCTAGAATCCAATACAGCTTGGTCATGAATACTGAGTATGTAATTTCCGAGTATAAAAGCCCAGGTTCTTATTTAAGAGAGGGCCTAAACCGTATTGGCTTTGATAGTTTCAGATTGGCTTGATATTTAGGGAATTCATTGGATACAGCTCAAGGTCGTAAAGACAAACGAACTTTCTCAGATACAAACGTTCAGAGGACTAGAATTTATCTAAACAAAACAAATTTAGAAGGAAGAAAAGTTGGACAAGGGTATTATTACACACCCAAACAATTATATATTATTTCTCCAGCTTCTTCTCGAGTTCATCATGCCGCGCTTGGAGATCCGAGCGCTCCTTCGCAATTTTACCGAGCTATTAATCATTAATATAGATTTATTCGTATTATATCAGTCATTTACAGACCTTTTCTCTGAGCTTGGCAAGTTGCTCCACTTCGTGTTGGCGAACGTATTGATCTACAAATACTCAGTAATCGTATATTTAGTCCACGAGCGTGGGCCATACCCTCGTGTGCTTTCTCTTTTGCACTGGAGTAAATAGGAAAATTAAAAAAGCAAGCATTGAGTAGACAGACGGCGACTGACCTAAATCCTTTGCTCTGGGCAACAGTTCCGTCTTTACGGGCGTCAGTATACAACCTGATTGGTGTAGCAAAAACACGAGGAATACGGCGAACAGGAGTGAGACGGGAAAGCATGGTGATGGTTGTTCTGGTGAAAGGCCTAGCAAAGGTCTTTGGGATTTTCTCGGGATGTGCGTCTGTGACATTGACCCAACGTTACACTGTTGCTGCGTCACAAGTAGTTTTTTGCTTTCCATCACCATGTCCACTATCCTTAGACAGGCCGCGAACGCTGTAAGTCTTTTCAGAGTGCTTGCTTTAGAAACAAATCCACAATATTTTATATAGGTTCGCCAGGTATCGCGTGCGCGCACCTTCACGTCTTCGACCGTGACACAAAGAGGTGAGGCTTATCGCCATTCAACAACTGTTCCTCATTCCGAATACTCCCGCAGACATTGTTCAGGACATCTATGTCCGTGAAATAAAAGGCTATAAAACTGTGCCTGTTGTAAGTCTCTTATACGATTTGGGAAGCCGTATAAACGTCGTAACTTTGTTACATTAGGCAAAGGACGCACACGTCGGAGTCGTCAAGAAGTTGTCTTTACCCCCTTCTCCTAGAGCTCCTGCACCCCCGACAGATCTCGTAGCTGAACTTTCGGCTTATGATGTAGCTGAGCCCGCCCTCGCATCGACTTCCGCCGCTACTGGAGCTAGTACAACGCCTGAAGAGGGTGCAGGAGGTGCCGAAGCTTTTCTTACTTTCTTGGAGCAGGACCTTCCCAAGCCCGTGCATCACCACTAGAAAAGCTGCATGTCACATAGATAGGAAAAGGATGACAATTCCTACCTGTTGGATAGTTCAAAATCGAATGCAATGCATGTACTCCAAATGAGGGGCTGCCTTTTTCTAATATTCTATAGATTGTATGATGTGCATAAGATACAAACTAACCATGGGGTTGATGCTACTTTCTATTGTAGAAAATGAATGGGTTATATGACCAATAAGTATAAAATAGGCAGCACATAAAACAGTGCACTGTGAACGGGCCCTGGGTTGGAAAAGCAAAAAATCCAGTACTTCACAAAACAAATTCATGAGAAGAAGTATTGCGACTTCTTAATGTTCTCGACCTCGAAAGATCCCTTGTCAGGAAGAGGAGGGATCAGATCCGTAAGGTCCACAAATTTGCCCGATAGTAGCTTAGCCGCATCAGCAGCAGCAGCAGCCTTCTTCCCTCTGGTCGTCCTCGCCAACTCTTCCAACTCTTCCAGACACTCCTCTTCATCCTCCACAAGTGCATCAAGAAGTTCTTCTTGGACCTTCGTCGATTTGCTCCTCTTTCGCTTGACTGTGGCAGCAGAAGCTTTCGAGCTCAACTCATCTGCAATGGCTTCACTCGATGTTTCAGAAACGTTGGTCCCCTCCTCAGTGACTTCAATAATGTCTTTGATTGTCCTCAGAGAGTCCGCTTGAGAAATATGTGCTTTGATGCGGGTGCCGGCTGCGGCTAGTTGTTTAACAAGCGAACATTGAGAAGTGGGGATATTATCCAGTGGAATTTTGAAGCCTCTGTAACGCTCTCGGAACTGTCCCAAAATCATGTTCAAGAGGATAGACAACAAGATAAAGACGGGTACTACGAACCTCTTTTTCAAGCTTTCCAAGTATATCCGAAGAATGAAGCGCAATAAAGGTCTCCCGAATAATCTCAGACATCTTGTCGACGTCGCAAGCATGAGTCCAATAAGAATCGTGTACCGAGGCAAACGTAAGATTTTGGTTCTGAAGCAGAATGAGAACGAATTCTTCTTCGAATTTTTTTTAAAACACATACCCTGCATTCAAGGACAGTAAGCATCATATGAGTAGCATCTAAACTATGGATAAAGTTTGGGGGGAAAGCCGAAGCTTGCTTGACACAATTGACTACCAGAAAACGATAATCAGTACACAAGCTTTTTTCCTCAAGTCAAAAAAGTACCTTCTGAAGGAGCATGAGGGTCAGAGATATAAACAGACTGAATCGCGGTCATAACCTGCTTCCTAGCCGTCTTCCGATACGGCTGTACGATAGGTAGCCCGAGCGGTGTCGTCCAAATCACAGAAGTCATCTGCTCCTTCTTCACCTGATTCTTGGTAATGTTGATTACGCTTTTGCCTTCTTTGTCTCTCGTGATCTTGAGCCGTTCTTCTGGGATGGACTTGGAGATCAGCCGTGCGGTAAGGTTGAGCCACGTTTGGATTCCTTTGGCACCCTTGAAGGTCTCTCCGATGCTAAGCATAACCTAAAGAAGCGGTCCAGTCGACCAGTCAACGTAGAAACAAAAAAAAAACGGCTTAAAAACCAACCTTTTTGGCGAGATATGCAGCAGCGCCCCAAACTTTCTCATGCGGAATATCCTTCCTATCCTTCAGCTGCTTCTCAATCTGTTCTCTAGCCCCAACATAAGTGACACCATACACCGTCGTCATCACCGTCTGCTTAACGACCTTGCGCGAGATTTTGCCAACGAGCAGCTTGGCGATCTCGTTGCCTTCTTCCGCATCCTTCGTCACAGTCTGCTCAACGGCCATAGAAACGTGGGTGTATACGTCTGAGGGCCGGTCAGCGGCAGCGAGGTTGACCTGCTCTGCGCCCTTGGCGTCACCGCCGAGTGCGGCGTAGTGCTGTAGACCATTGCAGGTGCCGTCCTGGTGAATGGGAAGCGGAGACGCATAGGTAGTCGGATCTTCAAGGTCGTAAGCATTTTTGAGTTCCATGCAGGTCGCGAGACATTGCCACGGGTCATCGGCACCGAGCCACCATCGGGAACCCTATACAAAACTGTGTGAACATCAAACCGGCCAAAGAGAAGGAAACATTACCTCCAGAGGATTGGTCGCACAGTCTACAATCTGTTCCATATGATTATCCACCCACTGAACTCGTTCATCAAACATCGCCTTATCGTAACCGTATAGATTAGCCAAATGTATCTTCAACCAGCGGAGTCCACGCGCGCCAAGGGGTTTTACTTCTGAGAATACGAGCAACCCACGGGAAAGGTCATCTCCAATGTGGCTCAGGTGAGGTGGGATGGGGTAGGCGCGACCACGGAAATCGAGATTATGAGGCAAGTAGAAAGTATCGCTCAAGAACTAAGTAAAAAAATCAGTGAAGTGTGATAGACGCTCATGAAGAAAGGCGATATACAGCTCTTGCAATCTCGATCTTGTAATTAACGCTACACCTCTCGGAATGATTGTTCGCCTTTTGCTGAGTCCACTGCTTGTGTCTCCCAATATGATGACTCCGCCCCTCCATATCGCTTTCTTTGCCCGGCTCCAACACCGGCTCAGGTTGATCGTACACAGCAGGCGGGAGCTTGCCCATCCGCACTCCAGAATTCCACACCTTCAGAACGACATCAAAGATGGATTTATTGATCTTCCAAGGCGTGCTCCCGAGGATGTCCAGACCTGCGTAGACGAGCTCGACTGAACCGGCGTTGGTTGCCTCGCGGAGGTAGACTTCTTGCTCCACAGAGTCTTTGAACCGCATCGCATAGCCTATAGATAAGAGTTAGACTTGACCTTTTTTTGGATCAAACAGTCGGGGTTAGATACTCACTTTTATTGTAAATGTACCCTCCTTCGTTATAACTAAGCCAGGGTTTGGGTTTCACGAGCATGGGGAGATGGCGAGGGTGAATCGTTTGGGATAAACTATCCCTGGCCAAGCGTTCGGCAACTATAGGATTGAACTTGATCACACCAAGCTTCATGCCCCGCACGTATTCGTACGCATGGAAGAAAGCTGGTTGTTTTTCTGTCCTGTAGTATAAGGCCATAGGTCAGAAAATCATAGCAAGCCAGAAGTTAAAAAATTGCACATACAGCAACTCGTGAGTCACAGGATCGACCTTCATCCTCGTCACTTCCGCAACCTCCATCAAGCACTCCACCAAGATGGCACCAACTTGCGACCTTGTAGTCTGACTCCATGTCGCCGACCAAGCCTCAGCATCCTGCATCGTCCTCGCCGCAGCCAACCTCCTCTGGTGCAAATGCTGATAGCCCATCGACGAGAAAAACGCAGCCGGCTTCCAAGATGTGAGGTCGGGCATGGGAATATCATGCTTCCTGCACATCTGCGCCTTGTACTCGTTTTCGATCGCTTTGCCAACTGCAATTAGAGAACGAGTGGTCTTCATCCCGAGGGTAATGCCGCCTGAGCCTTGAAGGCGCATGATCTCGAGGATGGTGAGTAAGGAGAGCTTTGCGGGATCGACGAGGGTCATATAGGGTGCCATGTTCAGATCCACACGCTTCGTGGATTTCTCTATGCGCGCGATTTCGTCCTTAAGCCGTGCGACGAGCTTGGTATGCCATGTCCACATCCAGCTCTGTAATTCTGAATCCCGAAGATGTCCGTCTTGGTCAATGCCTTTCTCCGCGAAAAGTTTGGCGCGATGTTCCATTTGCTCCAGAGCTAAATCGTATACAGATGATTCAAGGTGGCGTTGACGGGCATTGAGGTCCTTATCAAGCATTTTTCGTGCTTCAACGACTTTATGTAGATGTCGTCTTAGAGCGTTGAGATTAAAGGGCACAGTGTATTCCACTTTCCCTGACTCTGAGTCTGTCGATTTTTTCTGAAATAAGCCCATGGAATTTGAGAAGAATGGATTGAAAGAAAAGTAGTCCTTACAACTTTCTTTAATACGGGCAAAACTTCAGGGACATCCGAGAATGCATCAGGAACTGTGACTTCAGGACTCTGTCCTAGTTGTTCGAGGATGTTCTTAAACCCCAAATTGACGGCTTCTGAGGAGAGTGCTTTGGCAATCTCCGCCATCACGTCTGGAGACTCTAGTACAGGATTGGAGACGACGGACATGACAGGAATGTCACGTTCGACAATTTTGCTAAGGAGTTGACCTGGACTGGGACCCTCCATGGGTTCCTCTGTGTGAAGTGCTCGAGTTTTAATCCTATCAGAAAAAAATTAAGGCATATCATCCAATTCGCAACGAGGACATACTGGTGCCACAGAAATAACATCGTGCTATACGTCCTGGCATTTGGATGAACCTCTTCCGTTCCCAACTCCAAGACTTCATAGAGTTTCCAGGCCTCACGAATCCAATACTCGCGTTGCATCTCGTCCTTTTGTGCTATTCCCACGTATGCTTCGAGGAAAGCATTGTACAGGGATGAATTGAGCAAACTCGACCCAACTTTTGTGCGGAGACGAGAGAAAACATCCTGAGCTCGAGGAACGTCATATAGATTGTGAAGACAGGCGTCGATTATGCCACTCATATCCAAGGATCGTGAATCTGTATACCATGGGTTGGGACTATCCGAAGTGCCAGGAGTTGGTGTTGGAATGATGGTAATGGGAGGGGAACGGTCCAGAAAGCTTGTAAGGTCCTGCTCAAAATTTGAGAAAACCGAGTGCTGGGGAGAACTCTGGGGGAAAAAGGGAAAATCCGGGGTGGGCGCATGGGTAACGGTAGCTGTAGCTGGTGCGCTAGTTTTTTTCGTAGGAGTAGAATAAAGACGAGCTGGACGAGGTAGAGCCTGTCGAGATGCCAACAAAGTCGTCTCGAATTTCCTACGCGCTGTTCTGGGAATCATTTGGAGGTGAAATATTGTTACAGCAGCACAATTTTTTGGCAGATACCCACGTGCCAGTCGCGTTGTTTATTTCTGTGATGCCGAAATTTGTATTTGGGTAAGTGTCGAAATAATCGTCCTTTCATGAGATTAATGTACACTATGATTATCTTTGCATGAAACTTCCAACGGTCATAAAAACACCCTTGAATAAGTCAACTTATTATCATTGTCTGCTTTCCTGACTGTCAGCCTTGAACGTTTGAACGCTGAACCGCACCAGCGAGCGACCATAGGATCATATCCCCAGATTACCGATTCTCTGCTTGATTACCTATTGACCTTCTCTGGTCTGAAGAAATTGAGTTGGATACACCTGGGATACGGATGTTCTCGTTTCTTCACAAGTCAATGCTTTCGCAATAGCAAAATGCACTAAACTCAAACACGTCTCCATGTCTGTGATCTCACCACAACTGGGGGTATCTGGGCAGTCTGAGTCGCCCGATGAAGATGTTATCGTGAGCAATTTTGCTTGCTCTCACCCCATACATTTCTTCTTACTCGTGTCTTATACAGAAACTCCTTATTGATACGGACCAACAGTTATTACCCACAGTGTTGTCGTGTTCGAGTTCTTGGAGACGTATTCCAGATCCTGTGAAAGCCTCATCCGGGGAACTGGCAACTTGACTGCAGCTTGGGTATGAACTTTTGTATTTACTTCATCGAGGAGGACAAGACAACTTTACCTTCTCCATGAGATTACACTTCACCATAAACACTGCTCTTATTGTTACATACGCTTGGACCTTCGATAGGCCATGAACCATGATACGCGAATGAAACAATGAAGCGTAATCTTTGACCGAATTGACCTTTTCGAGAAATTTGTTACCCGATATGGTGCTGAAGTGGTCGCGGCATGCCTGTAGAGGCTGATATAAAAGCTGGCCATTTTATACAATTGCTGTTGTGTCTGCCAAAAAAAATTTCCGAACCCCCAGCTCGTCATAAGAATGCCCTCCACCAATACAAGTTCTACTCCCAATCACGATATGCCTATGGAGAGTCAACCTCAAGAACAGGGAGCAGGTATTTCGTGCCATTAAACTAGAATGTAGAAAGGAACTCATCCCCAGAAGGCCCTTCTTCGAATATCAATATTACGATACAGAACTCTCCCGTCTACTACCTGGCAAACCCTTCGTTCTCCACTTCACATGTGAACATGTCCCAAGTCCAACCGGGCAATCCGCCTCAAGAGATGAGCAGCATCGACTACATCCACCTCTATCACACACATATGAAAAAAGTTCCGAAACTTGGACTCTTTTCTGATTACTCGGAGATGGAGGCCGAACTAAAAGACAAGATTGCGAAAGGTAAATCCAACGTCAACACGGAGCAGCCCCAAAGCTCCATCCCCGCACCGATGACTCGACGGTCAAAGAAAGGGAAGATTTCGACTTGCCACGCAGAGAATCACTCTTCGGGTAATGCGGTCGCAGGTCCGTCTCGACAACCACATTGTGAAGATTTGGGTGAAGTTATAAGAGGTGACAACGACGAGTTTGTTCCCACTTACACCCAGTCTTTCAGCCCTCCCGCATCAAATACACGACAGAAAGGGAAGAAAAGAGCAGTCGAAAGAAGCACCAATACTTTCCCAACCTTGTGTGCCACTCAAGGTTCCACCCTGCGACATCATGGTTCTGGCAGCCCACCGAGAGCATCGACCTCTCGCACAAAACGTTGCAAGATCGAAATCGAGCAGTCACACAGTCTGCCCACCTCAAGCATTGCCGCCGTTACAATCGGTGACGCCACTCAAGACGAAGTCGAGCAGGAGTCTGGTTTGTATACAGTCTTCATAGATCGCAAGGGCAAGAAAATTCGACAATGCAACACTCACCCGGAAATCCGAACGGATAGTAAAGGGGATATGGATCGTCACCTTGAAAGCCTTGACCATCAGGGACACAGCTATCATTGCGTCCATGAGTGTGGTAAGTCGTTTACGAGGAGAGATGCTCTCGTCAGGCATATCAAGACGGAACATGGGCGCGATGGGATTGTGCTGAACAGAACTGAGAAATTTGCTGTGAGGAGGAGAACTGGAGTGAGCTAGTTTAGCGGTGGATTCGCTTTTCTTCTTCTTTCTTTTGGAGTCACGTGTACCCGACAATTATAGAAATAAGATTTTTTTTGGCTGTATTCGAGTCAGAGGTCTCATGATGCATGTTGAGATTTCTCTCTACGCGTTCCAGTATAACCCGTGTTGGCATTCCAATGGCATCGACAGCTACATCGAACCTCACACCCGGTCCATACGCAGGATGGACGCGCGAACGACTCATCGAACGTCTTATGCAACTTGAGGGCACCGCTCCCCAAACTCAGGACGTCATCACAGTAGGACCTCTCTCGCAACCTTCAAACACACCCGTTCAGGACATAAACACACTCATCAGGAACAAGACTTTTGATTTCTCAAAACATCCCCGTCGAAAGATAGCTTTGAAGTTTTGCTATTCGGGATGGGAGTACAGTGGTTTGGCTCACCAGATGGGATCGACGCCGTTACCGACGGTTGAGAATGTCCTTTTTGATGCTCTGGCCAAGGCACATCTCGTTGACCCGGTCGCAGAATTTGAGGGTTGTGGATGGGAGAGATGTGGTAGGACGGACAGGGGTGTGAGTGCCGCCGGTCAGGTTGTTTCATTATGGGTGCGGAGTCAACTCCTTTCAGAAGAACCGAAAGCGGAAGATGTGCACTTGGTTGAGGAAAAGCCGGAAAATATCCAAGAAGAAGAAATTCAACTTGACGATGCGCTGAGCACCCTTACACTCGAGACGGAATGTACTAATACCTCGGTTTTGACAAGCCAACAAAATCCCAAACCTGTGCAAGAACTCGATTATCTAGGCGTGCTCAACCGAATTCTGCCAGACACTATCCGAGTCATTGCATGGTCCCCCGTTTCCGACAACTTCTCCTCTCGCTTCTCATGCAAGTACAGACACTACAAATACTTCTTCTCCTCTCTCCACCTTGACATCCCACGAATGGAAGCCGCTGCTGCCCGTCTGCTCGGAGAACATGACTTCCGCAATTTGTGCAAATTGGACGTGCAAAAGCAGCTCACGAGTTTCAAGCGCAAGATCTTGCGAGCGAGTTTTACACTGCTCGAAGGAGCAGGTGACGGGCTTGATAGGATGTATGTCTTCGACCTTGTTGGCACGGCTTTCTTATACCACCAAGTACGGCACATCATGGCTGTACTCTTTCTCGTTGGATCAGGTTTGGAGCCACCAGAGGTCATGACGGAGCTAATGAATGTCGAGGACGGTGCTGAGCCCCTGCTTGACGATGATGCAGCCAAAGGCAAGGTATATACCATCGTCGGTTCAAAACCTGATTATCAAATGGCCGATGGCCTCCCTTTGATGTTGTGGGAATGTGGATATGACGATTCTGAGCTTGATTGGCGGACGTCGAGTCGAGTCGAGTCGGGCAGTGGAGATATCATTAGAGGGGACTTGTACCATCAAATCCATGGCATCTACACCCGATCGAGAGTTTATTCCGCTTTGGATCAACATTTCGTGAAGGCGATAGAAAAGCATCACCCCCCTCCACCGAAGCTTTTCCCGCTGAGAGATATTGCAGACAACCCCAAGGGCAGCGTTGTCAATGTGCCGCTTGGAGGAGGGACGTTCAAAAGGCTACAGAAATACAAACCTTTGTTGGGAAGAAAAAGATTAGACACGGTTGAGGTTATGAATGAGCGTTGGCGACTGGGAAAAGGTTTCAGAAAGGATGAGAAAAGGAGGGCCGGACAGAGTAGAGGAGTAGATGACAGTAATGAGTGAGTCGCTATGGTGGGTAGGTCTTTGGTATGGAGGGGTGAATCGCCAGCCCATACGCCTTGATCGGGTATACCTGAAATAGATTGGCTTCGAAAAAATTGTGTCTTCACAGAAGAAGATATACTGGGCGGCAGCGACGGTGTCCTACAACTACGATATTACAAGCAACCTTCACAGGAAGTTCTTGGATCCTGCTTGGCGCCTTTGTTGGGTGCAATTGCACAAAAACTCCTATTATATAAAATACCGCACAATTAGCCTATTATAGTCATGCATACCCATAATTAGGTACTCCGGCTGTGTTCAAAGTCATCTTTTCATCGTCGCGGGAGACCTGACTCTGAATCGTACTTTGGCAACAATTGGCTGCAGCCAGATTTCCCGGGTCGTGTTTTGTCAGAGGAAAGGTGTAAGGATAAATAAACGACATTGAACCGTAAAAAGCTGGATTCAGGCAGATCCTTGATCAGGATTTAAAGATGTTTGTTGGAGTCGGGCTTATGTCCTTTACGGCCTGCGGCCTGTGGGGTTCCAACTTGAACTTCCAAGTAGCAGGATGATTGAAAAGTATCCGTCGACAGAATGGGAGGGATAGCGACGCCTGCATGCAAACCTTAAGCTTGTCGCTCATCTCAACAGCGGAGAGTGAGATCGAGAAGTCACTTAGTACACAATGAAGGACCCCATCTTGATATTATAATATGAAATATGGTTTGGGCTGGTACACCTGCCACGAATGCGTGATGTATACTTGGTGTATAGAGTATTAATTTGATATATTGGGAACACGGATTTTACATAGTTCAACTTTTGGATCGTATTATTTATTAAAAAGACCGTAATAAGATCCGGATCCCGCGATGGCTGTCAAATTAGTGGCGGAGCTATTCGGACATGGCCGTTAGTACTTACAGAATATTGGAAATTAATTTGTCAACACGGGCGTTGCTTAGCGCTAATACATGCTAGAGAACGACCCTGATCCACGAGTACGAGTTTGAAACAGACACAATTGAGCAGTTTAGACCACGACCATCATCCATACCACTGCCTCCTACAGGTGAATACAATTTATTATTGCTGTCGATTCGCCACTTACATTGTCAAACAGTTCTAGGAGTATGGCTTCCTCCAGCCGTAGTCTCAGTAATGTTCCTGAGGAAGACGTGTCAGCGAAAAGGAGAGAAATGTCGCGGGTGCCTTCTTCACCGTACTTGTCGCCGTCTGCGGCAACTTCTGCGGCAACATTTACAGTGCCATCGAACTCAGGTAGCGGCAGTGTGAGGTCAACGAATAAGGCGGCAAGCATTCGTACCCTCGGGAAGTCGTCCAATGACCAGCTGAACGCCACTTCTGTATCAATGCCTGCGGGATCGGTGAAAAGAACCACGTCTTCATCCCCAAGCATTACAGCCCAACCAACCCCAACGAGCAGCACTAAACAGTCGAAAAGCTCGACCAGTGTTTCTCAGGTGTCCTCCAATCCCTCTGTCACAACTCAGAAATACCGGGTCAACCCACGTTTACCTCACGATAAGGACGCAGAACCCGCACCCTGCACGTCCATGTATTGGAGTCGAGCACCTGTTTGGGGTGCCTTGCCTATGAGAGTCATGCGAGGTCATACTGTTACATTGGTAGACGCGATGGCATGGCTTATCGGAGGTTGCGATGAAAAAGATAACTCGAAGGATCTTTATTGCTTCAATACTGGTATGTGTTATGTATACCCTTATTACCTATCTCTCATTTTTAAACCATGCAGAGACGATGCAATGGTCGCTCCTTGACACAGTCGGCGATCACCCACCACCATCGAGGGCGCACACGGCAACGCTTTACGACAAAAAAATAATCGTCATCGGCGGAGGGCTTGGACCCTCATACTACTCATCCGTCCACGTTTTCGATACCAGCACTCGTCGGTGGTACCGTCCACAAATCGCTCCAGGAAGCCATCCTGCTCCTCGGAGAGCACATTCTGCTGTCTTTTATAGGGGCAGGATCTGGATATTTGGTGGTGGAAATGGTCTGACTGCTTTGAATGATCTCTGGGTGCTGGATATCAGCGGCGGTGCCAGTAGTTCCTCACGACCAATGCGTTGGGAAGAAATGCATACGACAGGTCCCAAGCCAAATTCAAGAGGGTATCATACTGCAAACCTAGTTGGCAACATCATGGTTGTCATTGGTGGGAGTGATAGCAAAGAATGCTTCACGGATGTATGGTGCTTGAACCTAGGTTGTGTCTCCATTATTTTTTGACTATCCGTTGTTTCTAATTTTGTTCTGCTGAAAGATACTCTCGAGTGGAAACCAAACGTCAAACCTGGACAGCGGACATATAAACGCCTCGCACACACCGCCACTCAAGTTGGCTCATACATCTTTGTTATCGGGGGCCACACGGGCACAGAATATGTTCCTGAAATACTCCTTTATGACCTTGGTGAAATCATTTCTACCTCGTTATAAACTCCACATTTTCTTACATCCTGACGCTACAGTGAGCTTGCAATACGAAATTCGACCCCGTATTTTTCTTGGAAAATCGCCCACTGCTCGAGGATATCATGAGACTATCCTGGCCGATAGTCGCCTCTTCGTGTTCGGGGGATTCAACGGCTATACTTCCTTTGATGATATCTACATCGTGGACTTGGCTGCTGGGGCATTCCTTCCTCAGGTAACAAGCTTTACGATGGGGTCTGCTGCATGACTCGCAGGACCATAACACAACTCCCCTATTTTCATGTCGCGATATTTCAGAAAGCTGTCTCAAAGCTGTCTGCTGGTTTTCGCATTTTTTGTTGACACACTTTCGAACTCTTTTGGATACGGAATATTTAATGCACTTTATTAACTCTCTCTAAAATAATATCTCTTTACAATTAGATAAAGTACCTCAGCCCCAAATTCGAAATGGATACTGATTGACCGAATGTTTGGTGGAAACTACAAGACCAAATCCTTTGCTGATCCGTCGCCGAGTTTTGAAATTTGGTGACATTCGTGAGTTTGCTAGAAAACATCATGTTCGTGCAGAACTGTCCCGCATGCAGCCCAAATCGAATAAGATTACTGAAACCTCATCAAGCATTTCGGTTCATCTCCAACTCACCATACGGCCGTACACACGTCTGGAAAAGGCGTCCGCCCTCGCTGCCTAACCCTGTCGTCCCAAAGTTCCCTCAGAAAGTCATCCGCTCCGACGGAACGTCTTTCACCCACTGGACTACCTCCCCGAAATCTCTCGTGCGTTTGACGCGAGATACTACGAATAATCCACATTGGAACACGGGCAACCCTGGGGATAAGTTGATGGAGGAGGAGGGAGGGAGCGCTGGGAGGATGGGCAGGTTTAGCAGGAAATTTGAGGAGCTCGGTTCGCAGCTGGATGATTCGCAGTGGATGGAGGATATGAGTAGTATGGTGAAGCAGGAGGTGGTTGTGGAAAAGGAGAAGGTGAAACCAAAGAATGGCAAGAAGTAATTTGGACATTCAAGTACGCCTCGAAGATTCAAATTTTGAGAGTCTACCGCTCTTACATTTCCGTAGGTAATAACTCTTCTGGATACACTCTTTCTACGTCCTTCAGAAAAATTCCAATCCGCCCAATGATATAGATTTTGTTAACGTGTCTAGTTCTCATTCTGACGCTTAATCCACATGGCTCGAGTCAACACCCGAAGCTTGCACTTGACAAAAACTTGCTGACCAGACTTAAGTGCAAGCAAACAGTGCAGACATATCTAGAGTATCATAGTCATTCTCATTAACGCAGCAGAAGCATTTCGTTTCAAAATATGCACATTGGAAGTTACTAGTCCTTTTAGCATAATAATATAGACTGATAACAGAGATTAAGACTTGTGGCTGAAACAATGGTAAACGGAAACACTGAAAACACAGAACACCATAAATGTTCGGCATGCTCAGTCTTTGCGTTTGTCTGATTTGTTACCCGAAAGGTCATTCAACTCGGTTGCAAGTCTGTCATACTCGGCGTAGTTTTGAGCAGACTGTTTCTTCAGGATTTCTGTAGATGCATTTTTGTGAGACTTGACAAAAGAAAAACCGCAGCATGATACACACCGAAATCTCTCTGCGTCGTCTCCAATTGTTTCTTCAACTTCGTGATTTCCTTCGATTGATCGGAAGATTCTGCATCGTTTGCAGAGGCAGTCTGAGAAAGTACAGATCAATAAGCCACAAGCTGCTATGATATTACGGAACATACGGCTTTCTTCAGTTTGGCATACTCCTCTTGTGTATGGATGAGATCAAGAATGATGTAGAAAGTACGTGTCAGAACGAGCGAGAGGAAGAGGCAGAAGCCTGTCAAGTAGACATTGCGTTGTGCACTATATGGAACATGTTAAATACATTACCGGCCTGAGAGCAGTTAAAAAATTCGTACTAGAACTTGCGCGCAGCGATGCCAGTATCGTTTCTAGAATCTTGAATCACACCCTTTTGTCCAGATTTGTAAATATCGACTTCAGCCGTTATACGGAACATGCGTTGGAGGGCATCGGCGAACAGGATGGTGACAAAGCTGAGGAAAAGGTGATAAACAAAAGATTGAGAAGTCTACAGAACGCGCACATGAATGAGATTTTGAGACCATAAGCAATCTTCGCGACGAGATGTGATTCCGAAAGGAAAGTGAACAGGCGCTTCTTAAGAGTATATGGTAGAGGTAGGACAAGGATACAAAAAGTCACCATCTATTGAATTGTTCGCTGATTAGGTCTCGCGTGTCTATGAATTAAAACCGACCTCTGCTGCAAGCAGAAAGAATGTAAGTGTGTAGCTACGAAAACATTAATACTTTCGCTTTCACACTCAAAGCAAAGGACACTTACTAGATGGTCATCTTTGCGTCTGGACGTGAACTATGTGGAAGCAAGGTTTAACACAACTGCGGCGAGGTCGTCATGCATTGACTCCAGAACCATTCTGAACTGAACCGTGTCACACGTGATTGAAACGCGTCAGATCGAGCCGAGCCCTGCGTAATCATCAGGTCCACGCGTAGTACTTTCGTTCATATCATCAACCACCACTGATCATAAAAAATCCAAATGACACCTCTGAAGGTTCACATTAAACACTCAGGGAAGACTCACGATGTTCAACTCGACCCAGACCTACCACCTGCAGTTTTCAAGGATGCTGTTTATCGGGTGACTGGAGTACCACCAGATCGAATGAAAGTCATGGTCAAGGGTGGCGTTCTAAAGGTCGATTCAATATTTTCAACACCTCTTTTTGTATGGCCACGACTTACTCATTCTTGAATTGTTCCTAGGACGACTCCGAGTGGAAGAAAATAGGTCCGAAAGAGGTTTGCTCGTCTTCCTAATCTTCTCGCTCAATAGTTAGCTGACGCGTCGCAGGGCCAAACTTTCATGGTAATCGGTGCCGCTGGGGAGCTACCCAAGCCACCAGAGAAACCGATCGTATTCTTAGAAGGTACGATTTCGTGTCACATTCGCTAATTCCGCACTCACCTAATTTGTCCCTTCGAAGATATGGACGATACAGAGTTGGCTGAGGCGGTATGTCCTTGTAGATGACACTTTTTTGAGGTTGCTAATAGCCACAAAAGCTGGCAAAACCGGTCGGATTGGCTAAGTTGGTCGCCATTTGAGATAATCACCCTAGAATATTATTGATCAATCACACTTTTAGCCTCGGGAATACTTGCTATATGAATGCTACTGTTCAGTCCCTCCGTGCTATCCCTGAACTTCAAGTGGCATTGAGCGGGTTAGTTTGCTGTGCATATGTTCGACGCGTATCTCACCAAAATTGCAGTTCCTCTTTGCAATCAACAACGCCACTACCGAATGCTTTGCGAGAGCTATTTTCAAGGATGTCGCAGACGACAGACAACATAGTTCCTTCCAAATTCTTGGAAGTGTTGAGAGAGGTACATTTACATCCCATCATTTTTTGACGTTATTTCTTCATATACTATAGGTCAATCCTCAATTTGCTGAGATGGACCGCAGTGAGAAAAAGGCCGCTAGCTTTATTATGGGTAGAGCAATGTACGCTCAACAAGGTAAGATCGATTCTGGTGATGCTTGAAATCTTTTGTCCCCTACACCTTCTTAGATGCGGAGGAGTGCTATACGGCTATCATCAACACTCTTCGAAATGTACCTGGATTGGATGGTACGGGGAACAGTAGTGCCACTGGCGCTGAAGCCGTCATTGGCCAGAAGCGTTTTATTGAACAGTATTTGATGGGTGAAATGCGCAGAGAGTAAGTACATGCGCCTCCCTGTGTGTGACAAGACTTCGATCATTTTATAGATTACGTTGCGATGAAGCACCAGATGAACTTCCAGTGATATCGACAGAGAAGGTTCTCAAAATCGAGTGTAATATCACCATTAATACCAACTTCATGCTGACTGGTATTATGAATGTAAGAGTCGATGTTTCACTTGATTTTTACTTCAGTTCATAACCCTTGTCCTGCTTTAGTCTCTTGACCCAAAGCTGGAGAAGAATTCTCCATCACTAGGTCGACAGGCCTTATACAGCCAGAAATCCCGGCTGTCACGACTACCTACGTATCTCACCGTGCACATGGTACGATTTTCTTGGAGAGCCGACATCGGAAAGAAGGCCAAGATTATGGTAAAATCTCATACATTGGAGGGGAGAAATTACATTAATACACATATTTGCAGCGAAAAGTCAAATTTCCCGTCGAATTTGACGCCTTGGATCTAGCAACCGATGATTTACGTGCCAAACTGTTGCCAGCGAGTCGAAAGCTAAAGGAAATAGAGAAAGAACGTGACGAGAGAAGAAAGGTACGGAAGAGGACGAAACAAGTCAGCGGCCCAGCTCCTGGCCCCTCAGTCGTCACCTCTGTCAGTGTACCAACCGTAGCTGGAGACGTCGAGATGGTCGATGCAGCAACCGTTGAGGCGACAAGCGCAGAGGGTGCTGCTGGTGCTGCTGAAGTGAAAGGTAAAGACAAGGACGCTTCCGAGGGCGGCGAAGAAGACGAATTCTCGTGTAGGAAGAGAGAGGCTGAAGAGTTTTCAAAATTGATTGACAACGATGTAAAGAATGACATTGGCGCGAGTTCAACGGGTTTGTATGAGCTTGTTGGTTAGTGTTCCTATCATGATTCCATATCTATCTGTCGTATCTCACATCCTTATTTCAGCCGTCATTACACATAAAGGTGCCGCAGCCGATGCAGGGCACTATATCGGTTTCGTCAAGAAGAGTGTATTTCAATCGTATAAAATTCAAGAAAAGCTCAAACCTACCCCCACTCCGTCCGATCCATCGTCTCCTGTCGCAGGTGCAGCCAACGATGTAATGACTGTAAAGGAACTTGATGACGCTGAAGGAGACGACGACTGGTACAAGTTTGACGACGAGAACGTTTCTATCTTCCCCAAGGAAAAACTAGCGACATTGGATGGGGGTGGGGAAGATTCAAGTGCTTATGTCTTGCTCTACAAAAGCAAGAACGCTTGAACATCTACACGAAGTTCTGAATAGCAAATAATTGTAACGTATATGTAGACTGACCTCTGAGCAGCGTTCTCCGGCTGGTCACAATTCTATATGCTCGTTGTTCATTAAAATCGATTGCATTAAATGGCTTGACGATGTGCTCATACATGCCAACAGTGGTGTTAAATATCTATGTTTTTAACTTGGGTGCCTGCGATGTGGACCCGACGGGTATACAAACTATGTAAACATTGCTTATGAAAACAAAATTCTGAAAGGACAAAGTTGTCAAAAAATTGAAGCAACCACAGATGACAGAAAATTAATCAGCTTTCGATGAATATCAACATATCCCTTGCCCATCTCCATTTTAGTACACAAGGAGACTTTGGTATAGGAAAGGGGGTTTGTGTCCGCCCATCGAGCGAATTTCATCAAATGAGAGAGATGGTTAGAAATACTCACCATTGTAATACCAGTGGAAATGAATATGGCTAGTTAGGTAAATACCTAGATATCAAAGTCAGACTTCTCATTGCAACAGCAGCGTAGGGGAAAAATTGGTCAGACAAGGCTGAAATCGATGAATTACTCCACATTGAATTCGGAATGTGGTAAAGTATGGTTTTTATGCGAATCATCACAACAAGATATTAGACATAATACTCACATTAACATGGCTAATATCGCAGGGTATCGTCTGGTGAGCTCGCTTTAGAGGTGTTATGGAATTTTTTAACTATGGCTTTCTTGTCACTCATCACATTCACGTGCTGTGACATGGTAATCTAATCTACCTTTTCTTTCTACTATTAGTACTAAAAAGAAACCTTGACAACAAAAATGCAGTCTTTGCTACGCTGGTCAATTGAGAACTCGTCAACCCAAGTTGGTGCCCCGAGTAATGGCAGTTCGCCATCCGAGCGTCAAAAATTGGATCCTGGGATCATTGATGCAATTCTAGGAAAACCTGATTCTAAGCAAATGGAAGAAGACCTGGCTATTGCAGTTGACACAACTAGGAGCGAAGATGAAAGAGTGGAAGCTTTGGACCATCTCGAGATGGTGAGTAGGATTGATGAGAAACTGTTGCACAAGTTGATGACCTTTTGTATAGCTCGTCGAACATATCGATAATGCAAATGGTATGAATACCCTTCATCATAATCGAACAACCTCAACTCAGTTTTAATAGATCTTCAGAATCTCAAACTTTGGGAACCCTTGCATTCTCTCCTCGGAGATGAGACATCTACAGAGAGTATCAAGGTTCGCACATTGTGGGTCATTGGTACCGCAGTACAGAACAATCCCGCTGCTCAAGATGTGGTGAGTGCTGCACGACGTTATGAGGAGTACGATTGCCGACACAATCCCCCCAGTATCTAGCATACGACCCTCTTCCTGATGTCGTGTCTTTTTTGGGTCTAAACTCTACGGCTACTCCCAAGACAACAGCAAAAGCAATATATGCCTTGTCTGGCTTACTCCAGCACAATGGCCCTGCCGTCGCAGCATTCGGTAGACCAGACGTGAATGGATGGCCAAGACTCCGTGAAAACTTGCGAGGTGGGTTTCGTCAGGCCCAGTTTTTTGCTCGGCTGAACAAGAATTACAGACGGTAACCCCTATATCCGACAAAAAGCCATTTCTCTCCTAAGAGCGCTTCTGGTAGAAGGACCAGTTGAGACCAGCAACAACTCAACCCTCTCACCTGAATCAAACGGGTCGAAATCTAACATTTTGATGCCTGACAACCTTGCCGCTCCCAAGACTGGGACCCCAACAGAACCCAGTCATCCCAATTCACATGCTGCAAATTTAAGAAATCCATCACGAACTGCCACGTACCAACTCACTCTAGATGCCATTCGCGACCACGAATTACTCGACCCCGCTATTGAATCCTTGATCAAGTACTCTGATGAAGATAATTTGGATTATGAAGAGAACGCTATGAAGTTATTGTATGCATACATCGTGACTTTTTCCTTGAAACTGAGCTCGAAGCAGAAAGAAGCACTTGGGACTTGGATAACTAGTAAGATATCTCGTAGAGACGATACAGAGCCTCTGGTGAGGTGGGGATACACGTCACAGGAGTATGATTTGTTTTCTCAAAAGCTTCTTGTGTAATTCGAGAATCATATTTGCGTGACATCTCGACCAAAATTGCATCTTAAACAATTTCCAGGTAAGGAATAAACGGTGTACATATGTTGCTGGAAAGATTAAGGATGCACATAAGCGTAGAGCAGCAGTGCCTCATAATAATACAATCTGAGCAGGACTTAGTCGATTTTCAGTATACACCCTATTCATTGCTGTCAAATTATGCGGCTGTGTCCGTTACGGCATCCACAGCATCTCCTGCTTTGAACAACAAAACTAAGATCAACAGAAATTTGGAATGTGAACTTGCATGTCAACTACAAATCTTCTGTCGATTTATGATCCCTCGTTTTCTGTGGCAGTTCGGTGTAGTAAAGAGTGCTTACCTTTCTCCAAAACCATGAAAGGCTATGATCGACAGGCGCCCTTGTATTGCAATACAACAACTTTGACATTTCAATTGGGCATTGTTTTCAAAACTTGCACTAAACTTCGGCTGTGCCTCCCATTGAACGCTTTGACGTTCCAAGACTTCTCAATTGGATGTTGTCTTTGAAAACTCGCGCCTCTGGCTGTGCCTCATACATTCATGCAACATGATTTATATCCTTGTCTTGCGACCGATCCCTACGCTTCTCCCGTTTGGTCTTACCTACAAGAAGGGAATGGGTACGACTTTGTAGTTCATTCCCAAACACATTGAGTATTTCAAAAGTGCGCATCTCTCATCACATTCACTTTTTCCTTGGGGTTGACCTTCGCTTCCGATACCGTAAGACTTTCCAGACGGTTCTCAGATGACAACTGAAACTATTTTTCACCCACACCATGGTTCCGGGGTCGATCCTCGTGTTGGGGAATCGTCAAGCGTCTCTGGCCATGTCGGGTTCTTCACGAATGCGATCCTAGAGGACCGGCGTCTTGAAAATAATTTAAGACGAAGGAACACAGGAAGTCTCCTCACGCAAAGCCCTTCGAGGCATCCAAGCCACCCAGTGCCGAGTAGGGGTTCCTCTACAGAGCTTTCCAATTCCGTTCGTTCTTGGCTCTCTGAATTCACTATTCGTGTGCTGACAGCGAATTCTGTGTATTTAGTCGCTCATCACTACAAACGACAAATCTTTGTTTCCTCCATCATCCGCCAATGCTGGTCATTGGGAAACAATGCACAAGTACATTCGAAAATATAACATACAGAAATGTACCGCTTGGAAGGACGAAATCGCACAAGTTATGCTATTTGTACGTTCTTCAAGTTGTGGTCCGCAACTATTACCTGACATCAATACGGATTACCACCACAACAGGCTGCCCTATTTTCCGGTACAGTCGTTGGTTTCATCGGCTTCTCGCACTTGATGCTCAAGCAAGATTCTCAAGACGAACTTCTTGGTGTTTTACGTCACATCGCAACGGAGTTCGATGCTTATAAGACTGGTGTCCAGCGCGGGAACCTCACGAGCGTTCAATTCAAGCTACTCACCCCAGAGGTGACTTTCAAAGCTCCTGGTTTTGCAGTTCGCTTGAACGGCTTCCTATTTGTCAGCTTAACGATTGCACTCAGCACCGCTCTCATCGGAATGACGACCCTACAGTGGATAAGGGAGTTCGAGCGAAATCCCCGCTTGGGGCCCATGGATGCTGCTGTGCTTCAAAATATACGTTTGGAAGGTATCATTTTTTGGTGTGTTCCACAAATCGTATCGCTCCTTCCCATTCTCCTCCAAGCTGCCCTGGCCATCTTCTTTTGGGGTCTGTGCGATTTACTCTGGAGTTTTGACCAAATTCTTGCGACCTCCACGATAGTATACATCGGGATTGTCTTTTCCTGCTTCCTCTTGGCCAATACGCTACCCGGTATTCAGTCCTTTCGGAAATGCCACCAAGTACCGTTCAAGTCTCCGCAAGCAAGGTGGTTTGCCATCTTGGCATCTTGGTGTGCTGGGGTGGTTATGGAAATTCTTTATTTCTTCTGGCCCAGGCCTTTCCTCAGGACAAAGGCCGATTCGTTGTGGGATTTATTGGCGTCTCTGGCCGCGAAGTCTGGTGATTGGCTCGCATTGGAAGCATGGCAGCTCCGAAATAGAACAACCGTTGATGAAAGCGGAAATATACCACAAACTATTGTGTGGGTGGCGAAGACGCATATTTGCAAGCGGAAGGCGGTTGCAGCAATGTATAACACGCTGGAGGATTTGGATACCCCGAAAAGGATGGCTGTTCTTCATGAACTTTTCGCAGAGGAGGAGTCAACCTCATGTGTTCGACGCTTCATCCGCTCTTGGAAGGACATAGAAGTTAGGTTGAGATCAGGAGACCTTCCGAACGACATAGTGGAAGACCTGACATCAATGATCAACCTTCTGAAAGATGTGACGCATTCATTGGTATTAAACAAGCTGGTGGAGAAGAATCCTCAATTGGGGCCTGACTTATTAAATGTTCGAATGGAATTGTTTTTGACGATCATCAACTACAAAGCTCAGGGCAACTCCACCGAGGGTGAGGATCAGCCCTTGAATGTCTGGAGAATCTTTCCAAGAATGGATCCTGACGCTGGAGATAATGATGTAGTTCGGTTGCTGTCCCCTGACGGTTAGATTGTTTTATGGCATTAAATTTGTTACTGATAATCTTCTTTCCAGTAAAACTTATTGATACATTCAGAACGAATCTGCGATGTGTTGTGTTCCACAATATTCTCTTTAAACTCGTTCTCCCGCTCGCGTCCCAATCCGCCATTGTCCCCGACCTCTTGAACGAAGTCAAGCCCATGAATCTTGACTTGAAGAAGGGTCCTATCAACGACAGAAGTCTGCGACACATCGAGAACTACATCGAAGATTGGAAAAACAGACCTGAGTGTGTGTCAGTGGCATATGACTGGAAGAAAGATGTTGGAGAAGGTATGACAGCTTTGAGGGGCGCCGTCGATGCCGCAGGTCGCTAAGAGCAGCTGGTTTCGCATATGTGTTTTGTAGTTGTGCCTTCTTTCGCCGCTCGTGCTCTGTTATTACCTCTTGCTTTGTCAAATACCCTCCTAGATCTTGAAATGTCGGATTTCGAATGTTCTTTGTTCTTTGCATACCCATCATATCTCTCTTTCGCAATCGTCATGTGAATTTACTGGAGAACCGAGAACCGTCCCAGCAACGGACAAAGGTTATTCTTCATAATACAGATTACTTATCTACCGGCCACTGTGATCCGACCTTGTCCCTGCAGAATTCATTTTTATGGCACCATATATACTTTTGGATAAACCATGTTCAAGCTAAGCAGTCAGCGGCACTAAAACACCGTTTCTGTCGGCTACTGCGCCGTGTAAACTACGCAACTGCGGCTTTACTCTGATCCCTGTTGAACGAAAGACTTTGTTGACGAATTAAATTTCCGCCAAAACCGATCATATTCAAATTGCTTTATTGGTATACGCCTAACCTTTCCTCCTTTCTACCACAATGCTCTCCTCTTTCACCTCGTTTCTGCCTTCGGTATTGCATATACACTCACACAGTGACCCCCCACAACCGACAGTTAATCCAGACGAGCCACAGTCAGACGACGACGACGATAGACAACCTCATGTGGAACCCTCTCAGAGAGATGACTATGTACAACCCATGAAGGTCAAAGAGCGCGATGGCAAGGGTCCCAGTGAGGTAAGTTCCTTTTGTGTTTCTAGGGGCTTTTAGCAGGCAGAGTGGGTAACAAAACTGCATGGGTTATGCTTGGTCATTGGGGATGGCAGGGTAATTCCAAAACGCCCTTGAGCTTGTACGATCTTGGAAATCCTCGGTTCATATCCGAATTTCTTCCTTCTCTACCTTTTCTACTACAATTCAGATGAGGATGTGGAGCCAAGTGGCCTCATGGATATCCAATGGGCGCCACTCCTTGTGTTAGCCATCTTGTCTGTATCAGTTCGATGACGCGTATGGCATCCTATGACCTCGTGGACAGATGATTTCATGGAGAGAGAGTGGTGTGTTGTCAAATTGTCGCCGTACCCTAATTTAATTCTAATAAACAGCTTTCGAATAAGTAATTTTTGATGCAGAGATTCTTGAATCCAACAGTAATTATGGCCTTCGACCAGCGAGAATGCCACAAGGTGTTGCATTCTACGTGATTAAATTTACTCTCGTGGATCGTATCACTCGTTCTTGTATGCCGCGTCTGTGTCATTAAGAAAAATGTGAAGGACTTCGCCTAATGCTGGACATGTGGACCCTCCAAATGCTCACTCTGCCTGCTCATTGACTTTATCGTATTCTTGATACTGATCATCCTATGGTCTGCAGACCTTTGTATTTGTCCGCCCGCCCCCCGCTAAATCTAACCATCCCCTGAATCTTCAAGTCCAATTAGTGCCCCCCAACTCCAAGCCCCCAACTGGTGTCTCGAACGACACAATCCCGACACCTACCACCGCAAACTCAGTCCAAAACAGCAACCCTGGTGGAACTCCTCTCCGACGGACAGCGTCCACCAGCTCGCAAACATCTTCTTCAACATTTAATAATTCGTCCACAATGTCGTTCTCCTCCATCGCATCGAGCACCACTTCCATGGGCAGCACGCGCAGGGCGATTATACCCCTTTACAATTTACAAGCTCATAATGTGATGACAAACTTGATCGTAGATGCTGGTACGGACGCAAAGATAGCGAAATTTCAGAAAAGGGGACTCGAATTGATTGATTTGGCGTTTATCGAGCCAGTTGAAGTTTGGGGTGAGAAAGAGGGTCGGAAAAAACTTGGGAAGGGTGAAGATGCGGGGAAGAAAGTAAGGAGGGAAAGTATGGGATTGAATGTAGATGAGACGGGGGTGGTGACGGACAGTGGGAGCGGAAGAAATATTGCCCACGACGGTGGTTTGCAAATGTTGAAAAGTATTGGGCCTTTGGCGCAAGGTGGAATTGTTGATGGAAATAGGACACAAAGCCGGCCTGCGACACCTTCTGCTGCGTCCTCTGCCGTCTCGTTGGGCTCTCATCTCAGTGCTAGTAGCACTCATGGCGGTCCTCGAGGCCAAGCGAGTGAAGGAAACCGATCGCTTCATCCATCCGAGCCCAGACCGAGTATACGACCAGACTTGAGGAGTTCTTCATCAGATGCTACCCCAACGCCCACACCCACCTCGAAGAAGAACATATTTGGAAAGCTGTTCAACAAACGGAATAGCGTAAATGCACCTTCGGATTCGAGCACAACGACTACGCCCGTGGCAACGTCACATTCGAAGTACACAGAAGGGTTTCCATCATTTTCGTCGTTTTCTATTTTGCAGGCTCCGAAAACGCCAAAGGCACAACAGATGGCAAAACAAACCGACGAGAAAGGTGATGAGGCCGTGTCACCAACACCTACTGTGGTACCAACGGGCAAGAATACAAAAGGTACGGGTCATACGAGGAACCTTAGTCTGACAGCAATCACGACGCCCATGAAAGCTACAATGAAGAGTAATCGCAATCGTCTATCGGAATTAGTGTCTGGTGCGGCAGCCCCTTCGCCAAACTCGACACCGTTTGGGGCGCTGGGGATTATTGAGGACAAAGGACCCATGGTCAGACTGAGCGCTGACCGGAAGAGTAATAATGGGAGAGATTCAAGTCCAAATCCCAGCGTGGCAAAGAGTACGAAAAGTCGGTTTAGTTGGGTAGGTACTTCCACGACAACGGGGACACAAAGCACAGAGTCACTTGGAAGCCATGGACAGAAGGAGCCTCTTTCGGCCGCAACGCTCCAGCAAACATACCCATCAATAATGTCACCTTCACATTCTGAAGGAGTTGCAAATATTAGGCAGCAGCAGCAGCAACAACTTCAGCTCCGACCTCCGGTGTTAGGTATCCAGCCGACATTCATTTCTGCTGTGCTTTCTCCCCCACCGACGTACTTGACTGCCTCGGGTAGTGTGACGTCCCCGCTCGTATCTGCCTTGAGCCCACGCATGGATGGGGAAGTCTCGCTACAAGGTCAGCGTGCCTTGATGTACGTTTGGCTCGTGAAGAGGTGGCTGAAAAGGAAGCAGGGGTTCGCGATTTTTGGTAGCAGTGGAGGGGAGTCGTCTAGTGGCGGGGTCGGAGTCTTTTTCGGGAAGAAAAAGGAGGCTTTAAGCAATACGTCGGATACATCCCTGGGTGGAAATCCGGTTGTCCCACCTGCTATGCAGTATGGAGGTGTAGAGGTGAGGTTTGAGTGGAAGAGGGCGAAGGGGAAGGAAGCCAAGAGAAATAGAGGTGGTCGGAGGATAAGAAGTCGAAATCGAACGGCTAGTGGGGGTAGCTCGATTATTGACGTCGGCGCGGAGAGCGATGCAGAATTCGAACGGTCAAGCAGGAGAGGCCGAGAGAAGAGGGAAACGATCGAACTGGTGAAAGGAGATGAGAAGAAGGCACACCGGATGAGCACTGGGTCTTTTAGTACAACGAATATGTCAGATGATGGATTTGGAGTGGAATCATCTCCAGGGTCGCGGAAAGAGGCGACGGGTGGTGGCGATGATGGAGAAGACAGTGATCCAGAAGATTCAGAAACGCCTTGGGTGTGCACGCTCAAAATCAGGAGGAGTGCCATTGCTGCCGTTGGGGGTAGAGAGCCAGTATCGCCCGAGACCCAGGTGCTTCGTGTCAAGGTCGGCACGCTGTCACCCATGCCACACCATCCGAAAGTTGTTGCGATGCTAAAGGTGCCATTCCCGCTGCCGGATGTACAGGTGGAGAGAATGGCAGTGGTGAAGCGGGATGTGAGGTCTATTGGCATGGGATCTTCCAGCCAAGGTCTACAAGACGATGAAAATGGAAGTGCGACTAAAGGGCCGTATGTCGGGTTGACATTGACTGCGGAGGAGATTAAGGATATTGTCTGTAGTACGGGACTCTGGTTGGTTGTGAGGGAGTCATTTGGGGGCATTGGCAAGGTTACCAGGAAGGGGGATGGATGGCGTATTCGAGGATGACAATGTCCGAGTCAAAAGGTTCTGGAAAACACACTTTTTTTCAATATATTTCCGGTATTTTCATACAGATGCTTGGGCATTTTGTCAAAGCATATGATATATCACCCCTCTATGCATTCCTCTTCAAATTACCCCATTGCTGTAGATTTAATACCTTGTATATCCGTAGTCTATACCTATGCTCTAGTTCTGACAAGATTTGAATTTTTCATTCCCATGAACTTGACTTAATAAACTTGGTCAAAGATTTGCAGAGGGCACATGAGTATTCATCAAACTAGATCAGATTTTGGTTAAGAAACAACAAAAAGAACATTATATTGTGGTCAAATACAACTTAGCCAACTTCCACTGCTGATCACAAGAATCAACACTCTGAAAGGTTTGAAAAACAATCATTGAGAGAGCTCATTACAGTACATAATATAGGACTTATTGAAGATTGTCTATAAATCTAACCCAGATGATATTCTGAAATGATTATAACAGAAAAATACAGAGTAAAAAAGGAATCAAAATTGAGTCGTATAACCATTTGTGTTCTAGTAAAACAAGGTAGAAGTGATGGTAAGTAAAAAATAATGCTTGTCATAATGTTTCTGAGAATGATCAGATAAGTGAAAAGTTTGGGCAAGAGATATTGAGATGCAAGTTGTAAGGGACTTTAAAAAGAATGAATGGGTTGAAAAGAGATGGTAAAGGAAATATGAAAGGAGTGACGACCCAAGGTGAACACAAAACATCATCAGCAATAAAAGTGAAGATCCTAAATCCCTATTACTAGTACAATGGAATATGTTCTTTAAACTCACGAGAGGATAAAGCATCCATTTGACACACTTGACAGCCCAAGGATAAGAGGTGCAGCAGGTAGACCCGCTATTTAAGTGAACTAGCCCCAGCACATTCAAGACAAATGTGTCAGACTTCAGGCGCAGTAAATTTGTCCCGGCATTAGATCTTCAATTCCCTGAATCCCCTAACGTCCAGCCTTCCAGTTCCGTTCCTTGTCCACTCCCCTTCTACATCTATCCCGGCGACGCCAAGAACGGCATTGGGTGTCATTATCTGACTCTGGTCAGCTCTCCCTTTCCACTTTCCCCCAGGAATCACAATCTTCCCGGCTGAGCCACCCGCCAATCCACCATCGTCAATCAAAGAGGTAGCAGTTTTCCTTGGCTTTGGCAGACCGAGAGCTTTCCTTTGCCTCCGCGTCAACGATTTTGTACTCACACCACCCACTGGATGCAAGTACTTCTGCTTTGCTTTCTTGCTCAGCCCCGGAGAGGCAGGCACAATCGGATTTGGATGAGGCGAAGTGGCGTTGCCATCAGCTTCAAGGATGTCATCTGCCTGAGACTCGACATCTACATCGAAGTCCGCCTCTGACAACGCATCTGAGATGGACGAAGCGGCCGATGACGTCAGGGAGCTCAAGGGAGACGAAGACGAGCTTCCAGGAGCTGATAGGGCTGGTGTTTCCGCCCCATCGCCATCCACGTCTACATGCATGACAATATCTACCACATCGCCAACTCGGTTCCCGTCACCTGCTCTTTCCAAAGCGACGCATCCAACGCCTGGCAATCTGACCTTATCTCCATGATCGTCCCCCTCTACACCAACACCAACATCTTGCACAAACCAACTCGCCGGATCGACCACTTTCCTCCGAGTCCTCTTTTCTACCCCATCCTCGGTCCCACTCGCACTGGACTCGTCGAAAGACCGTTTAGGGGAACGGTATTGGCTCCTCTGTGTCGGTTCCAGGGATTGGATGGGCCTATATGCGCGGCGGGTATGGACGGTTGGGTCTTCGGGGTAGACCTCCGAAGCAAGGGAGAAAGAAGGCAAAGGTGTCGCATTATTGGTATCGGACAAAACCGAAGCGACGAGTGACGACGATGATTCAACGTATTGTAAGGAGGGTGATACAGAGCGGGAGTAAGGCAGGGGTATCAGCGACGGGTCTTGCTGTTGTTGTAGAAAGTGTGGGAGCAACTCCTTCGTCGTAGTCGCTGCTACTGATGGGGAGAGGGAAACATTGTTGGTGGAGAGCAAATTGGCCGTACTCGCATTCGCACTGGCCGATAGGGAGGGTAGTTTGAGCTTCACTTTCAAGGATGAACCTCTGCCATTCTCTGGAGCGCCATTCTCGTTCTCTTCCTTCTTCTGCTTCTGCCTCTTCTGCCTTTCTTTCTCCTTTCTTTCCTTCTCCTTCTCCTCCCTCTCCCTCTTTCGTTCTTTTTCTCTTTCTTTCTCTCTATCCCTCGCAGTCATTGGCTGCACAACATCCTCCGTTGAGGGAGGAGGGGTCTCAACAACGCTTGGATAACCCGTATGAGGACCGTTTAGATTCCGGATGGACGAAAAATGCTCCCAGTCATGATAACTGCAGAATTAGAGGATTGTTTGAGTACTCTCTAAGTAAAAGGAAACCAGAACAAGCGCATATATCCAACAAATGTTGGACCCCCGCCAAATCACATTACGTCGTATTAGAGGTAGAAACGCCATTCATCATTTAAATGGGAGCGTAGGTCCTCAGGCTCACTACGACATTATCATCGGGAGCTGGAGGACTGATTGCTATCAAGAACTCAACCCCGGTGTGCACCATGAAAGGGAGCTATCCCCAGTGCGATGGTTTCAGGGAACAGCACGATATAAAAGAATGAAAGAGAGATAGCTAACGCCGTTGAAACTGCGCAACAGAAAGGAAAATATAGAAGCAAAGAAAGATACTCACGCAACATACACAGTTGGCCCAGCGTTTTCAAGCGTCACCTTCTTCTCCATTTCCTCTGTTTTGACCTTTATAAAATCCTCTTCTTCGCTAGTGATTTCTTCGTAGACGTAATACCCTTTTCCAAGTTTCATCTTTATTTCGTCTTTTTCTTCTTCCGCCTTCCATTTATTCTTTGAAGGTGACCCAGCCTTGGACGACATCCTCCTTGATCTCCTGGGTGTCATGGGAGTATCCGTCTTGTCACTCGTACTGGGTTCAGATGGCACACTACTTCCCTCTTCCCATCCTCCAGCATTCCACTCAATAACATACACTAGCCCAGGCTGAATGACCTTCACATTCCTCTTGGTCATATGGGCAAAGGCTGAAAGTTCCATATGACCTCCATAAGTTGCGTTCTCCTTCATCACCCTAAGATGAACATCCAAACCCCTTTCATCCTCCACAAATGGCTCATAGCGCGCCTTGTGTGAAGCGATATGGTCGCAGATCTGCTGACGGAGTTCGTGATGCTTTGAAGGTGAACCATAGAGTTGGTCGGAGAGGGCACGAAAGAGGCAGTTTCCGTCACCGATGGTACGAGCGGCATATAAACCAAGGAGTGAGAGTTGAGTCGTGAGCTGGGTCGTGGAGGAAGCAGTTTCGGTGAGGAGCTATATGGGTTGATTGCGTTTAGTTGAATATGTGGAACCTTGGATGACGGCTTACTCGGCCTTTAGAAGACCTTGTGGTTCGCGAACGTACTGTACGAAGAGATGCCGTCAGCAATGGGGTTGAAATGGAGAAATACGGGACAACAACTACGCCACCCCCAGAAAATCAATGTATAATGCAGGGTTGTAAACAGAAATAAAATAAAACCCCCCCAAAAAAAAAATCGGGAGCACGAAAAAGAAGGACAAGACGCACGCTGAGGCGTTGGACCTTTGGAGCCCTTTTGATTCCTGTGGGTCTTGCCCATCTCAACTTTCGTGTCCGTCTAAGTTATTCTGTCAGCGTCCCAGACTGGAATCGATGAAAGAAAAGGTCCGTGTGTCGTAAAAGTCCCAAGGAAGAGAAATAGAAAAAATATGTATATCTAGCAAGTGAAGAGAAGAAGAAAAAAAGTATAAGGGCGGGGTGTAGCGTGTTCCTGATACACTGCTCGTTTCGCTGCTCATCCGGGGTCTCCGGGCGTTGATGCCAGGCTGCAGAAGGACCCCGACAACTTTATGCGAGCCCAATAAGATTATGACTTTCTTGACACATTGGCCCACTTTTGTAGGTGGATACAACACAAAAAATTCTTATCGTGTCCAATCCTGCCATGCAATCGATTTTGTGCATTCACCATATGTGAGTAGCTCGGCACATTTCGTCAATCGTGCATACACTAAATTACGTTTCGGATAAACATTTGAATCCTCACATGAGCTTGCGTTGTAAGCATTCTAAGCGTACATCGTTATAAGCTTCAAAGAGATATGGGCGTTATGTAAATTGTATCCATCACCCACATCACCCATCTTTATTGAACACATCTGAATCGTGGCGCTGACATTGGGCGCCGATGTCCCGAACATGGCCTCGGCGATTTGTCACCAGCCAAGTAATCTCCTTTGAGATGCAGGACTAGACAAGCATAAGTAGACAACGATATATCAGCGCTGCAAGCTTGCACTTCCTTTTCAGACTATTTATTCCTTACTGGGACTAGCTCCGATGTAATCAAACCAAGAAAAGGCGGAACAGGACGATTATGCACTTTGTTTTTTCTTGTAATGACGGTGAAATTGGTCTCAAGGCAAGAGATACATGCGAAACAGGTCAGGAGGACATTGCCTCCACGAGTCGCCCAATGAAATCAGCTGTCTGTCGGGCCTTCCATAACCCGACAGTCTGAGAAGGACGAACACCTCGCGCATCCCACCAACCGTCCGGTAACCTCTCTTCACCGAACCACTGCTCGAGTCTCTCCCTAGGTAGGACACCTTCAAAGTCTCCCGAAGAATTCCCGCTACTAGAAGGGCCACATAGAACGAGCCAAGTGAGGGCGCACTCTCCCAGGGCAACTTGTTTATGAATGGTGCCTAGCCTCGTCTTAGATGTCTTTTCACGTAGGGCATGATACCGAGCGATGTCGACGAAGCTTAGACCAAAGTGCTCTCCAAAGGAGTCCTGTGTCTTCGAGCCCGAGGCATATTCTACAAAGTCCTTAAGCAAGCGTGGGTCCGGAGCCGTTGAAGAGACACCATCCGGATGAACGAAAGCGGCGTCGTGAGTGATCTTGCACCAACCGCGAGTAGAAAGTGCAGAGAGATCGAGGGTCCAAATTGGCAAAAAATAGGTCAAGATAGCAAAGATGGACCTTCCGGGATTCCACCAAGATGTATCAGGCAAGGACCGTCGAATAGAAAGCGTCCCAGATGTGATAAACCCAACAAGGGTCAAGAAGATAGCCAACGCGTAGGAGAAATTGTAGACATGATGGATGGCGAAAACTATTTCGGAGAAGGTCAAGTTTTTTCCTGTACGCAAACTTTTTTCAAAAAAATCACATCGAAGAACTTATCAACACAAAATTTAAGGTAAGTTATTCACATTGAGCACGTACATGTATCCGTGATTGGCCAACACGTTTAGAGCAGGGCAGGGCGAACGAGTGCTTCGTGGCGAGGAGCTGGGCATGAATTCATGACTATCATTCTTTGACGACTCTAGCTCTGACATTGTTCAAAGGGTCGGATTGAGAGACCGACGAGCAGCTATGTATTCATTATGAAATCCACGTTGGTCAGCCAACTTGAAGTTGCTGACACGAGTTCAAGTTTACAGTGGGCGCCAATGGTCATAATAGTTACGATTCCGCGCTAGGCCATTATTCACCTCGTTTCCTGTTTACCTTACAAATGAAAAGGCCTTGTGGCAAGCAAGGGTCCTGCCGCCATAGGCGGCGCTCTAGATAACTAATAAAAAAAAGATTAGTGGTCTTAGGGCGTTGAAGCATCAAACCCGCCGTGTAGAATCCGACGAGAACACCAAAGAAGTTAGGACTCAATACTCAGAAGTAAATCAGAGCAAAACTCAGAAGGGATTGTTTATATCTGCGATCGATCAAATGTGGAGCTCCCATTACAACAAGTCCGGTTTTAATCACTGTATGAGGGGCGGTGAATCAAGTGTGGTTAGTGAACTTATTATTTATGTATTTTGATTGACACTTGCATTGGAACTAACTCATAAGTTCTTCGTCAGTCAAGGGCATGTATCCCAAAGCGGAATGCCTCTGTCGTCGGGGGGTCCACTTGTGCTGAGACTTGTTATAGACGAAGTACTCCGGAAACTCTTGGTAAGTGTGCTTCCGCGCCTCCTCTCCGATCTCCCCAGTATCTGCGTTGGCTTTGAAGTAGGCCGTCAGAGTCGTTTTCTGTTCAAACGCCGTCTCAAGGTGCACGTCAAGGCGCACGACAATCAGCATCTGCTCATGGCTATTGAAGTTGAAAATTTGCGACATGGCATCTGGAGCTGAGATAAATCTTTCAGAGGTGGAAAGGAGTGGGTGATCTGTCAACAAATTAAGTAGGCAAACGTAGATCCAAGCGTCACATACCTTTGCGTTGAAAAGCGGCAAGAGACATCGAATCGAGAGATTGACGCTATTAGCACATACCAGTCACGCATGGAATGGCACGCATGTATTGCACACATACAAAAGACGGAGGTTCTTCAATTTGACTTGATCTGTTTGACTCTGTCGTCGGACTCGAGGACACTCTACAGCTAGTTGTGTCACACTGGAACCAACATTAGGGTTAATCAGTGATCTCCGAGAT
>QDKV01005249.1_pt1 | contig 39334 bp, 41 predicted proteins | sample 1861101 | NCBI WGS metagenome assembly QDKV01 (sample SAMN04275158, study PRJNA302643) | Fungus metagenome, whole genome shotgun sequencing project. | isolation source: fruitbody | host: Mallocybe terrigena | place: Sweden | collected 2013 | reverse complement strand
AGGCTCTAGGGGATGTATGGGGACCTATCTGAGGCTCGAAGTCGTGAACTGATGGTGTATGATGCTGTGCGTGTCACCCGAAGCATGGTACGAAGGTCAAGACGAAGCGTAATGAGTGACGAAGGTAGACGCAGGGTAGACGTATTCTGATCTTGCTAAATATCCGTTTTCAGAGGTCAGGGACGTATGCTGCGCATCAACGGTCGATCACAGAGAAGGTCAATCTTGTAAGCCTTTCGGGATCCCATCCATAGATGGCACCCTCAAAGATGCCAACTATTGTATTCCGATTGGTCTTTCCTTTCTCGTAGGTGTAGCCTACTAGCAACGTCAAGCAGTACGACGTAGCAGACACTTATCACATTCACTATTTATATTCTGTCCAAAAAAGAAAGTAGGACGACGGGCCTGCCGACGCAGTTCAGGTCAACACGCGGTGCATACCGAACGCCAGGGGTGGCACTGAGCAGCTCAAATAATTTAGCACCTCCGGGTGAGATCCACACTGAATTCAACACTCTGAGTTTGAGTCACAACGGGGAACACCACGACGATTGAAGTGCCGACGCAACCGCACGCATGAAAAGTTAATCGGAGCCTGACCAGTACAAGAGCCAGTAAGTCAGTAGCAGGCAAAGTTCCTTTCAAAGAGATCATTCATAAATTCCTAAAATTTTACTCAGAAATTTCGATCGAATATTTACGGAAATTACTTATGAATTTTGGGAGTCTCAAGTGGACTTGCCAATTCACTAACAGAAATTTGTGAGTTTCTGAGCGGCGAAAATTCAGGACAAACTTACCAATGCATTCTTCGTGGTAAAGTCATTCATATGCACTCCAAATACTTCTCTACTGCCTCTGCCACTGCAAAAAAACTCTCTTATCCATGTTGAAGACAGCAGGTTGATGCTTGGCTTCAGTTATCGGATGAATAAGAAAGAATACCAAGAATTTCAACATCGGAGCAAGGGAGTCTAGAACAAGACAGGCGCTAGATGTTTCTTGAAAACATTGAAACTCACGTCAACTGAAGGTAAGAACACTAAGGTAAATAGTCACGGTTCACTGCGAGGGTACTCGCATCGCATAATTCCCACACCCCGAGTCCCAAGTTGAGCTCAGCGGAGAAGTTCAGTCTTCGTTGTGACGCCTTTTTTCGCTGTCCTGGGCGACAAATTTTCAAAATCTGCGAGTATGCCTGTGGTAACACCAGGTGTGTTTCCTTGTGAGGTTATTCAAGTGATATGCGAATTATTGTAATTCAGCTTATACAGGGAAAAGGCCTCAGATCTTGGCGTTACTCATCGATGTCTCTGGTAATCTACACATTGGATCAGAGCCGACACCAGGTGCAGTTGATGCCCTGAAGCGACTTGTTGATAAGCGTTTTCCCTTCCGACTGTGCAGTAATACTAGCAAAGAGTCGACCGCAGACCTCATAAAACGTCTGGACAGATTAGGATTCGGTATATCAGATGCTGAGAATGCGGGGTCTCGAGGTGGCGACATGGAACCAGACAGAAAGCTGCGGCTCGTGTGGACAAGCATCGGAGCGGTTGCCCAGGCCTTGAATGATATACAGGCCAAGACGTACGCCTCACCCTTTTCAATCCATCCGAATTTTTCACAAAAAACGCCATGTTAGTCCGTATCTTATCCTATCTGACTCTGCCCAAGCGGAAGTCTTGAATGCTCTGCGGCCTGTTGCGGAAGATACAAAAGATGGTGTGCGCCAGATGAACTAATTTTTATACTGTGGATTTGTAACGTGGAATCCTCGCACAGGACGACACCTCCTACGATTCCGTGGTTATTGGGTTGGCACCAGCTCTGTTTGACTACGAGCATTTAAACACAGCCTTCCGCATTCTGAAGGGAGAGATGTCCTCCAACACTGATACCGTGCAATGTCCACCGTGGCTTATTGCTACCCATCGTGCCAAGTACGTTCAATCTAGCGCTGGAAAACTCTCATTGGGTCCTGGTCCTTTTGTCGCGGCACTAGAAAATGCAGTAGGATCCAATATTAGAGTCCAAGTAGTCGGAAAACCCGAGTTGGCGTTCTTTGAAATGGTAATAAAGGATTTCGAGGAGTTACAAACTCCCAATGAATTGGAAGGTAAAGAAGTACAACCGAGGATCGCTGTAATAGGCGATGACATTGAGGCCGATCTTGGTGGTGGTGCGCTCGACTTGGGTTTATGGCGTGTGCTCGGTATGATTCTATCCTGTCCTTGCTCTCATGTTATCCCACATACTTTAACAGTTAAAACGGGAAAATATAGACCAGGAGATGAATTGAGGCCTGGAGTAGTCCCGCCAGATGAAGTTTACGATTCTTTTGCATCCTTCGTCGACAGTCTTCTTGGTGGACAATGGAACTAAGACTTGTTAGTTTTCGGTCGTATGCATTTTAACCATTTTAATCCTGTGGTGAACTTTCTCCTTGCAGGCACCGCGTTAAGGCTCATTTCCGCCATATATTCTGGGTCAGCGAAAGCGTGGCTGATGTCATAGAACAATCGTCCAGGTAAATGTCCTCATTCACGGTTTAGAATTACTAAAGTGGTGAAATGAGTTTCTTACGTCGTGGTTCACATAGAGCTTCTTCGACTCGAGGTCTAGTGGTCGATTATTCTTATGTTTTACATAAAACTGCCATCGAAAAAATATGCCATATAATTGAAAAACTGCCAAATGATCATCTAAATTATACAGTATGCGTAGAATTGAGACCCGGCGAGCAAGACTGTGAGCTGATCAAGAATTCCTCGCCTCGCACTCCGACAGCTGTCCACTGAATCGCCGCTAGAAACCGTCCAAACATCAAAGCCAGGCTTTAGGCTTAATAAAAGTTCAACTTGTAGCCGAAGTGAATCATTGGTTAATTGCCGGCTCTGTTCAGAAGAAACTTATTAAGTTTCTTGTATAGTAGAAGCATTTTCAGGGAGCCCCTTTTGTGACTGGTGTAGTACCTTGAGGTCTATAATTCATTGGTACTTTAGCAACTTAGTTTCCATGGGTATTTTCAGAATGAAATCAAGTCACTACTGAGCTCCAAGTTCGTTCCACTGGCGGGTGTTGAGAAGTGTCTCTTGTTGTCTCGCATCGTTTGCTTTTTTTCGATTTCTTTTTTGTGCAACAATCAACATCATGATAAAATTGAAGTGCGTCAACTGCGTAAGCACTCGATATCCCTTCCCTTGGTCCAAAATGCATTCATCGTCATGCTCTTCATACTCTTGGAAAACTTCCCTCAAAACAACACGATGTATTAAAATGATTGAATGCTGATGGTCTGAGAACACATATTTTATGTCAATTGAAGGATAAATTTCACCACATCTCAAGAAATGTAGGTTGTAAACTTGACTGGCCTGCATTGACTCGACTATCCCGATCCATCCAAGTCGCAAATATTTGCACTCCCGAGGCCAAGTCCGATTGCGGTATTGACGAACAGTAAGTTTACAACAGCTCCTTCCCGCACACCCCATATTATGTCTTCTAGTTCTAACCGGCATGCTGGGAGTCGAAGGGATATTGGTCACCCTTACCGTAGGGATCCTTCAGTGCATTCACCTGCGCCTCAACAACGACTTTTCATCCAGCGGGACTTACAAGCCAGAAATCCCTTGTGCGTTTATCATAATAATATCTATAAAAGTTAGTCTGATCATTGATGTGCAACCCTTCAAACAAGAACCTCGTCTGCACCCGCTACTTCCTCCGGAAGCCAGATATACCCCTACATCAAAACTTTTGCAGACTCACTCGACATATCTCATGATCACTTCGCGGAATCATTTTGCACTCCGAGATCGTCGCCCCAACCCTTTCCGCAACCAAGAATGACTTCAGGTAGCAATGCCTCAGCATATCGACTGCCTCAGCATCAAACAGCAGCAATTTCAGATGTGGGGAGCATGGATGTTGGCACAATGAACGTCAACATGAATGTGAACAACACGATGAAATCCAACGACCCATCGTGTATGTGGAATAATTATACTCTGAAGGAGGTCCTTCTCTGACGTTTTACAAAGTTTTGGACTTACTGCGCAACTATTGTTCACTCAGTGCGCTGGTGAACTCTGCCGACCGGTTTGATCCTCCTCAGTGTGCTCAATCGACACGCCTTGCAATTATCCAACAAATAACCGATTGGGCCAATGATGATAAGATATCATCCAGTATATTCTGGCTCTATGGTGGCGCAGGGGCAGGAAAATCTGCTCTAGCACAGACACTTGCTGAGACCTTTCAACGGAACGAGAAACTTGGAGCAAGTTTCTTTTTCTTTCGAGAGGCAATGTCAAGGAGCGATGGCAACACACTTATCCCAACTATTGTTCTGCAGCTAATCCGTGCTTTCCCTGGCATGGCACCTTTTGTAGAGGACAAGATCCGTACAAATAAGCTATTATTCTCCAGCAATCGTCAAACTCAAGCTGTCGAGCTCTTGTTCGAACCTTTACTTCGATTATCTCTAGAAGAGGATCCCGAGGAGTACGCTCCTCACCTCATTGTCATCGACGGCCTCGATGAATGCGCAGACCCAGACGTCCAGTGTGATTTGCTACGTATCGTTGCTGGTCTCGTACATCACCTTCCCTACCCTTTTCGATTTCTCATCGCAAGTCGACCGGAGTCCCACATCGTTCACACCTTCGACTTTGATCTACGGATCATAAAAGCTCAGCAGTACAATTTGAGTACGGACCTTGACGCGGCTGAGGACATTCGCAAGTTCCTTGAACAAGAATTCCAGAGAATACACAATGTTCATCCACTCCGCTGTCATCTACCTCCTGGCTGGCCCGATAAAGGCGACATCAGAACCCTCGTACTTCGTTCCTCTGCACATTTTATCTATGCATCAACAGTAATAAGGTATATTAAGTCTCGTCGGCATCTGCCTCACAAGAGACTCAAGGTTATCCTCGACTATTTGCCCCCTCCTGGAAAAGATAGGCCTTATGCAGAACTGGATGCCTTGTACACAGTCATCTTCCGTGGCGTAGAAGAAGAACAATTGGAAACTGTCCATCGTGCTCTTGGACTCCTCCATCTCCGCAATGAACGCGGAGCCTGGCAATTGGGATCCGAAATGGTCGAAACGATTCTCAATTTGGAACCTGGAGAAATTATGGTGCTCTTCTGTCCCTCATCACCCTCGAGGGGGATAATATCCAAGTTCTGCAGAGGAGTCTATTAGAACATCTGTTGGATCAAAGTCGAAGCAACTTTTTTTTTCTAGATCCTGCTTTGGCTCATGAATCAGTTTCAAACCATATTCTTGCGGAATATATACTGGAGGAGAAATGCGGTGAGTCATACTGCTGGGTATTGTAAATTTCTCTCGTTAACTGTTCGACTTGCAAGATTTCCAGAATTTCGAGTACTTTACGTATCACGCTCGCCTCAATCAGGGATTGAGGCAGTATCTACTCAAAATGGATATCCTTTGCGGTAAAGTCTTAACTGCGGCATTGCACTGTCAATCAATCAATTTCTTACACACTTACTTCAGATTTTAAGATGCGAGGTAGGTAACTGTACACTACCTTCCCTTCACCTGCCTCATCGTATTTTTCAGGACTTTGCTGGTTGTGCGGCAGACTCTTGTTACACCACATCAGCTGTACACTACAACAAATGTAAATCAATAATATTCATGCATAGAGAGCACTTACATCTATTCAACAAGTCTCAAATTTTTCAACTTGGCCTCTCGAAATGGCCCTTGTTGACATTCAATACATGCGCAATGCAACTGGGTTTTAGCCTGTTCATGCAGGTTGGCCAACTTCCTCTGCTCCTCCCGCAATGTGTCATAGTAATCGGTTTCTTCAGGTAATACCAGATCCACATCCACACCCTTCACTGCACCCTGAAAATGATGCTTCAAGAAGTCACTGATCGTTGTCCCACGAGGAGCTCTGAATTTGGCCAGATATTCGTCTTCGCCCTGTGAAAATTCATAGTAGAAGTAATATTCGCCAAGTGCATCTTGAAATACAAAACACTCAGAGTTGCCAGGACACAGTTCTTGTTCGAATAAACCACCTGGTTCAAGCCACTCTGCAGTGCAATACATAACGCCTTTGATTGGATATTGGATTCCATAGTTTGCTTTGAGCAAAATGTCTAGCAGTCCCATGCTATATGTCTCATATGCGTAGGGCAGACACCAATGGCTACAGCTGAATTCAAGCCAATCGGAGGACCAGTTTTTTGGAAGCAAGTTGTCGGGGATGTGATGCCAGAGTACATTGAGATCAAAATAGTCTCTTGGGGTGTCGCATGGAATGGTAGGATGACATTTGAACTTTGCCAAAAGTGCAGGATCTGAAAAGGGATATTCCACTTTGATGGACTGATATAACCCAGTATAAATAAAAATTCATGGGGACAGAAGTGAATGCTCACTGTTGACAACTTTTGAGTCTGAAGAGGGGTCATTAGACTGGCAAGATGAAGCCTGCCAACTCGAGCCATATGACTAAAATAAGTATTAGCGGTATTAACAGCCTTGGGACATAGCTGTCATGGTAGTTCACCTTTTCCACAAAGTAGGACCCCTCCGATACATGACACCGTTAATGATGGACAGCATGCAAAGCACTTTACAAGAGACATGTCTCAACTCGTTGGTCATCATATTTTTCAGAATTTTGCTGATTGTGCTTATGATCACTCAGCTTCACCAAACTTATCGAATATTTTGACAGCACAAAATTGATACCTTTGGCATGCTCCAAACGTGTATATCTTGTAAATAACTCCCTGGACCATGGTTTATCTGCCTTTTTGTGTAGGATGAATGGGAAAGTAGAAGAGCTAATCTTGAGTCGAAGCTTAAAAATTGGCGACCTTGTGGACTCATTTCTGCGAATATGTATGAGGTTCCACAGAGTACTATTCAGGTATATTCATAGACTTGATTTTCTTCAACAAGAGATTCAGACATTTTCCTCATTTGCCGAAGCAAAATTGTTGTTCAATTCCTCGTCGGCAATCCTCTGCCATGATACCCGGAGAATATTCACAGCTATAACTAATACGGCATGAGATCTTTCCGTTTTGGTTTGCGAAACGCAAGAATCAAGTTTATTTCCTACCCAGATGGGCCAGTCCAGGATATCATGCTTTCTTGTGCTAGGAAACACTTGTCAGTGAGTTTTTCTTTCAAACGGCTTTAGTTGTCTGATCCCAGCATTTTGGCGAAAAGGATGAATATGAATTTGGCTCTAAGAAAACGGAGTGACAAAGTGACAAACTATGTGCAGTGTAGTACAGTAGGATGTGATGGTCTAGTGCACCTCCCATCGTCGTCGCTTTTGCTAGAGGAATCCGGCATGGAACGAATTACGGATGTTGACATGCTCATAGGAATTGTCATAGAACAATGACCAATCAATTGTCGCAGTGATCTACGGCATGGACCACTTTTTCAAAACGTTCAGACAACGTAGATGAAGTAAGACCCAGCGGGACCGTCTCCATCTTGGGACCACAAGGCGGCTGGGTTAAATATAAGTATTGTGTTTCTTCAACGTGGTACAAGTCGGAAGTAAGTTCCCATGTATCGGTATGAACAACTCTGTAGATATCCTCCGCATCCTTACTGTCTCTTCAATTTCAACAGCCATATCGGATGCAACAACACATGCCCTCTCACAGGCAATGCATAACCCATGGCATACACCGCTCCACCTGTGAACACAGGTTTACGAGGGCTCAGCCCAACGGAGCTGGGAGGGATGAGAGAGGGGGATGGTTAGGGTGTGTTTGGGATGAGGGGTTTTGAGTGAGTTTTGATGAGGTGAAGAGTATTAGGTTTGTGTGAGTACACCTGAAGCATATACTGGAATGCCGTCAGCCAATTCCTTTTCAGATGCGTTTCAAGCGATTCTTGTAAGATCTGGAGCTGAGCAAGATCGAACATCCAGAGAAATATACCATCCAACCCCAAAAGAAATCGTCAAGACGACAGTTTGTATGTGAGCCTAGAGAGATGTACCTCCGAATAAAAAAACAGCATCCCACTTTGGAATGTGCTCTGTATTATTATTGTCACTTGGTTTGATTGTATAAAGTCACGACGACGGGGACCAAACACCAGAATTTCGACCTATCGTCTTCTTTAACAACTCAAAGAAGAAGAAAGGAATCAATGCAGACCAAATAGCCCATGGCCTCACAACCCCACCCTCCACACCACGAGCGGAAAGATCAAGGTGTCCATGAAGCCCGGGAGGGAGCACAAGGCCCTTTGACCTGCGATGGGATCACTGTAGCTGGTGAGTGGATTTGAGAAAGGTGAGCATTGTGCTGTCCAAGGACAGGACCTGGTGAGTTGAGTGAGCGAGAATGAGGAATAAGCAGAAACGCGATTGCGCTTACTTTTAGTTAGATACTGGCGAAGGATAATAACATTGTTTTTTTTTATTCGTCAGTAGGTGGACGTCGAGAGCATGGTGGAGAGGCTAAGGCTTACTATAAAAAACGGGTGACTCGAGAAAGTGTCTCTATAGGGTTGATGTGGCGGTTTAGAAAGGTAATTAATTTGGTCGAGGAGGAACCCCCAAATTTCTGTTGTGGTTGGAGGTTCGGGTTCAGGATCTGGCTGAAGAACAGTGGAGGTTCGATGAGATGAACTTGAATTCAGGAAAAGACGATACCACTTAGAGGGATCTAGTGTTGTTATGACGAACTTTTATTATGTACCCGCAGAGAAAAGCAGTGGCTAAAGTATTGACAGCTGTGGAGAATCCTGACTCGGACGGGCGCGATCGAGTCGCACAGATCTGGGACACGGGAGAGAACAGCGGCTTACTTACCCTGTGCAACCAAGCGTTGAGTTGTGTTAGGAGCTGTGAGGAGCTGCTGCAAATGGCAGATACCCAGTTCGCGTTCGATGCAGATGTTGATGCAGATGGTTACACCCATCACGATTCCTACGAAGCCAGCCAAAGACTTGCCGGCTAGTCGGCCCTTTCCCTAGAGAGGGTGTACGCTATGCATGAGCCTGGGCGAGCGTACTAGAAGTTCGAAGGACGAGCAGAGATAAATTATGTAATCGTTATTGTTGACCGTGACGTAATGTCCAGTGTATGCGGCTAGCAATTACAACTGCGTATAGCCGGCCATAAAACAACAAGTATGATACAGCTTATCCTTCGGCGTTGACCGACTGCCTACATCACCCACTTGAGTTGTTGAAGGTGTCGAAGAGGATCGCAAGTGAAGTAGCTTCAAACAAAGCTGAAACACCCTCTGAGTACTGCCCAGGATAAACTAGAAAGAATTTCAACACCATAACCATGCATGATAGATAGGAGAAATGCACCTGAGACCTTGGCGTAGTCCGGCATAGGGATATCGAGTTGCTTCGCGAGTATCTCGAGATACTGGATATGTTTTTTGAACTCCTCGTTTGCTGCTTTCCGACCCCGTTCAAGTACTTGAGCCCTTTCTTCCGTTGTGTTCCCTTTCTTCCATAATCGGCTTGTGTTGTACTTCACCAACGTGTCGTATTTCGTAAAAACAATGACAATAGGGACTATTCTCTCGAGTTATTGAGCATTAATAAGTATTGAGACTCTTACTGTTATTTTCATGCGCCAGCTGGAGTAGCTTCGTGTCCCCTTTTTCAAAAAGTCTACTAGCAGCTCTTGGCGTCACAATGCAAAGCCTAATAAGCATGAAGACAAGACATTTCTCATGTGAAGATCACTGACCAGATTACATGAAGGCGGTCTTTCGATTCCAAGTGCTCCTCCGATCTTCGTAAAATAAAGTTTTTCACCTTAACGAAATTGTCATTATCCCAACCGTTCGAATGATCGTGTAAGATGAGGGATTTATTCTCAAGGGGAGAATATTCAGTCTCGACCTCGATCTTGAATTCTCTTGGGTCGTCACCAGTCTTGATGAGACATGTTGAATTTCAGAGCCCAATCGCTACCAATCGCTTACTACGTTTGAGAGTCCGAATACTTCTTTAATCAGGGAAGTCTTCCCAACGCCCGACTGCACATGGAGGGAGTCAGACAAACCGTCAGTTGTGGCAGCAGGACTCACTTGGCCTATGCAAAGTAGTCGAAATCTATGCGCCACTCTAAGCTCAGAAAAGGTCAAAACAACCTCAAAATTTTCACTCACGGCTTGCATGTCTTCAGAATTTTTTCAAAAAAGGATTCAGTCATATTAGGCTATTACAGGTGCAATATCGGATACTGCAGTACATATAGTTACAGTGGCGCGGCTGGCGCCTCGATAAGGCACATCCCTGAACCAAGATAAACCTTATTAGACACGTATTCCCTTTCCGCAACCAAGAATGACCCATCGCTCAGCCTATCCACTGCCTCAGCATCGAACAGCAGCGATTTCAGATGTGGGGAGCGTGGAGGTTGGCATAATGAATGTCAACATGGACGTGAAAAACGTGATGAAATTCAATGAACCAGAGTCGTGTATGTGGAATAATTATCCGACGAGGTCACGGCGTCTCTGATATTTTACAAAGGTTTGGACCTATTGCGCAACTATTGTTCACTCAGTGCGCTGGTGGACTCTGCCGACCGGTTTGATCCTCCCTGGTGTGCCCAATCGACACGCCTTGCTATTGTCCAACAAATAACCGATTGGGCTAACGATGATAACATGTCATCCAGCATATTCTGGCTCCATGGTGGCGCAGGGGCAGGAAAATCTGCTCTAGCACAGACACTTGCTGAGACCTTTAAACGGAACGAGAAACTTGGAGCAAGTTTCTTCTTCTTTCGAGAGGCAGCGTCAAGGAGCGACGGCAACACGCTTATCCCAACCATTGTTCTGCAGCTAATCCGCGCTTTCCCTGGCCTGGCACCTTTTGTAGAGGACAAGATCCGTACAAATAAGCTATTATTCTCCAGCAATCGTCAAACTCAAGCTGTCGAGCTCTTGTTCGAACCTTTGCTTCGATTATCTTTAGAAGAGGACTCGGATCCCGAGCGGTACGCTCCTCACCTCATTGTCATCGACGGCCTCGATGAATGCGCAGACCCAGACGTCCAGTGTGATTTGCTACGTATCGTTGCTGGTCTCGTACCTCATCTTCCCTACCCTTTTCGATTTCTCATCGCAAGTCGACCGGAGTCCCACATCGTTCACACCTTCGACTTTGATCTCCGGTTTATAAAGGTTCATCAGTACAATTTGAGTACGGACCTTGACGCGGCTGAGGACATTCGCAAGTTCCTTGAACAAGAATTTCAGAGAATACACAATGTTCATCCACTCCGCCATCATCTACGTCCTGGCCAGTGGCCTAAGGAAGGCGACATCAGTAGCCTCATACTTCGTTCCTCCAGACATTTTATCTATGCGTCGACAGTAATAAGGTATATCGGATCTCGTCAGCATCGGCCAGATGACCGACTCAAGGTTATCCTTGATTATTTGCCCCCTCCTGGAAAAGATAATCCTTATGCGGAACTAGATGCTTTGTACACAGTCATCTTCCGTGGCGTAGAAGAAGACAAACTGGAAACCACCCGTCGCGCTCTCGGACTCCTCCATCTCCACAATGAAAAAAGGGCCGGCATCTTTGAACGCGGAGACTTCGAACGGGGATCCGATCACGAAATGATCGAAACGATTCTCAATTTGCAGCCTGGAGATACTATCCTGCTTTTCGACCCTCTTCTGTCCCTGATCGCCTTCAAGGAACAGAAAATTCAAATTTTACACAAGTCTCTATTCGAATATCTGTTGGATCAAAGTCGAAGCGACTTTTTTTATCTAGATCTTGCTTGGGCTCATGAGGCAATTGCAACCCATATTCTCGAAAAAAAAATACTGGAAAAGAAATGCGGTGAGTCAGACTGATGAGTCTTGTAATTTATTTTTTCATTAATTGTTTGACTTTACAAGATTTCCTGAATTTCGGGTTCTTTGCCTACCACTGCAAGTTCGCTCGCCTTAATCAGGAATTGAGGCGGTATCTACTCAAACTGGATGTCCTTTACGATAAATTCATAACCGCGGAATTGGAGCATCAATCAATCAAGTCGATCACTTTCTTACGCCTAATGGTCGACATATTTCAAATCCTCAGACGCGAGGTAGGTAACCGTACAACTACCTTTTCATTGCCCGTCTTATGGTGTTTTTAAGGACTTTGCTGACGGTGCAGCACACTCCTATCACACCACCAAACTTATCGAATCTTTCGATAGATGGACATGCTCCAAAGCTGTGTGTCTGTTCTGGTCCTCGTAAATTAGGTTTAACTTCCTTTTTGTGCAGGATGAGTGGGAAGGTAAAGTTGAGCTTGAGTTGGAGCTAAAAAATTGGCGACCTTGCGGGTTCATCTCTGCGAACGTGCACGAGGTTCCACAGAGTACTATTCATGTATGTTCATGTTAATGACTCCACAGCTTAAATTCACGTCGGTTTTTAGAGTCTTGATCTTCTTCAACGAGAGATTGACACATTTTCCTCGTTTGTTGAAGCAAATGAAAATAGGCGACCTTGTGGGTTCATTTCTACGAATGTACAAGAGGTTCCAAGAGGTATTATTCAGGTATGAAGTTCATGTTGACAACTCCATAACCCCAAATTCATGTCGGTTTTCTAGAGACTTGATTTTCTTCAACGAAGGATTCAGACCTTTGTCAAATTAAAATTGCCTGCCGATTCTTTGACGACCAATTCCTCATTCATTCGGCAATCCTCTGTGATATCAGGAGAATATTTTCTCCACAGCTATAGCTACGGCATGAAACCATCTTTCCGTCCGGGTTCGCCTCTTGAAATCACGTATCTTATCTTTGTCACATATACGAAACGCAAGAATCAAGTTTATTTATCGTATTTTTCTGCAAAGCCCCAAGTGCAGGACGGGTTTAATTCAGCAGTCCAGGATGTCATTTTCCCCTGCGCTAGGAAACACTTGTCGGTGGGTTTTCTTCCAAATGAGCCCTAGATGATGTCTGACCCCTCAAATTTTACTGCCCATGGCAAAAAGGGTGCTGAAAGAGAATTTGACTCCAAGTAAATGGAGTGACAAAGTGACAAAAACCGTGTCCCGTCGTCGTCGCTTTTTGTTATTAGGGGGGGACGTGTGTGCGTGGGGAATCCGGCATGGTGAAACGAATTACGGATGTTGACATGCTCGGTGTGGAACGAAGGTCAATCAATTGTTGCAGTGATCTTTGGATAATATACCGCCCATGCCTATGAAGCCAGCCACAGACTTGCCTACGACCGTCGACCGACAGCACCGGCAAGAAAAGAATGCCCAGCGAGGAAGACGACTGCCCCATCTGCTACGATGGCATGCGCCTCGTGCCTGAGGCATCTCTTGTTTTCTGTGAGGAATGTGGCAACGCCCTGTGTTTTGCCCAATGTGTGTCTTTGACCGCGTTCACTTAGGGCAAAAAACTTCTCAGAATACTGGGAAGGAATTAACTTGCGTTTACTGACGTGCCCGCTGGGTCACCCCTGGTCCTTCTGGTGGTGCTAGCGCGAAGTTCAGTCCGTCCGGGACACCAGCATGTGAGACATTAGTCTCTGTTTGAATGCTTGCTAATGCTACCGCCAGATTATCATGGTCCCGAGAGGCGCAAGGAACTACGGCTATAACTATTACGATGATTAGTCGCTACTGTCATGTGATCGTTGATAATGGCATCTGAGCTTGATCTACAACTTACCACCTTGGGATCCTGGCCGTGTTCAAAAGGGTCTTTGCCTTCGCCCTGTCCCAAACTGTACATTTTACCTTCGGGAGCGGGCAGTTCTTGTCAAGTCGACCTTAAGAAGTCTCTTGGAAGTCTCGATGCTCAAATCTGAGGCGGTTTGAATGTATGCATCAACGGCAACATGTCCTCTCTGCCCATCCTCCGCCAGTGCCATTTGGAGATATAACATTTCACTACACTTCACGAATCACGCAAATCCAGCCGAACGTTTTTACCGCATCGCGATCTCAATTACCGAACAAACTGCGCTACAACTGAAGTGGGAAAAACGCCATAAATGGCGCCAGCGAAAGACTTGAAGAAAGTAAACGGAGCTACCGCCTTGAGCACCATAGCTCTCGTCTCTCAACGTCGTAAGTCAGCTCTGCACCCCGAATCTATCAATCCTGACATTCCTACTACTAGTGATCTTCCCGTGCCTCAACCCCTGCAATCAAATCCTACCTAGATTAGTTCCTGACTTCAGGCCTAGAGTCGGGGAGGTCCGGGATGGATTGCCCCGTTATGCTGGCATTTCGGAGGGGACATTAGGCACAGGAAGGTCCTTTAACCCCCAGCTTGCCGGACCTGCGTGCTTGCTACTTCTATTCTTTCCCAGGTCGGGGGCCTAACCCGGCAACCCATGGTGAGGTGTCATCCAGTATTTTGCGAGTCTTATCCAGAAGGGACTGTGCTACAGACGAGGAAGATTTTCAATGTGCCATACAAAACAATACAGAAGATGAATGAAAAGTGAGTAAGTATTCTCAGTAACCAGAAAGTAACTAAATTCAAGAGCTTTGACTACATTCCGGACAGGCAATAGCAAAAGAAAAAAAACAGTGACGTGTTAAAATTTTTTTTGAGGAGGGATAGAAACAGCCGTCTGCGTCGGATGTGATCGCAGCGAGGCAATCGCGGTGTAATATTTTGCTTTCCGTTATCGGCTGATCCACTGGACTTGGTGATTCCAGAGGTAACATTGCTTGCGTCAGAGCCTACAATGCACCGATACCCGCAAATACGGCCGCAAAAGAACCTGAGGCTGTTTCGCTTGTTGAAGGCGGGCAGTTTGTTGGCACCTGAGTGCCAGGCGGCAATTTTAATGCCGAACCTTTACACGCCTTTGCGTATACTTTCATGATGGTCAACAATGGAATAAAGACAAAGACATGAACTGACCATCGATGAGGTTTTGATCTGCACAAATGGCAGTTGGGGTTGGATTCACGGAAATTGTGCAGGTAATACAGGTCTGGATGTTGGAGGCCAAAGTCGGGTTACAAAGACATGTGAGGCTACTCTTGCAAGCCTTGGGGAACATAAGTATTGTGAGAATCTATAGGATAACATCTCGGAGACTTACACCGATAGCATCTAACATAGTAGTGCAACTCGGGCACTGATTCAAAGTATTAAAGACGATGAATGAAAGCGGTCTATGTATGTGAGCTCACCGCAGAAGTCTGCCTGGATTCAAGGATGTCAAGAGACCGCCGTTGTAAGACAGAGGTGGCAAAAGCTGTAATTTTCGAGATTTAGTAAAGTAGGATCCAGGATATGAAAGTATTTACCTTGAGAAACAGTCAAAACTGACAATAAGAAGACGGCCTTGAAAACCATGGTTGCACTTCTACCGATGTTAGGACGACATGATCAAATGGTGTTTTTATATGCATGGTGCTACACCAAAAGCCTGAGTCGGGGCACAGCGGCAAATTCAACGCATGCGATTTGGACTGGATTTCATAGATGTCTAGAACCAATCCATCCTGGTGCATCACATGAATGGTATATATGAGCATATTAACAATTGATTTTTATTGTATGGTTATCGATGAGCATGTGGTCCCCTGCATGTGCTTCGAATAGGCGCGCAAGTATAATATTAGATCGTTCTGAATGTATCGAGAACATTGCGGACGCAAGGAACAGTGATAGCCTGATATTGAGCAACTTCGACAAACGTCAGGTTTAAGATGCGATCGGGCCTGCAGGCAAAGGGGACTGCAAGATATGGTGCGCCATGGAAGGGAGGGCAAACATGACTCAGTGCAGGCAAATCGAATATTCGGTACTTAGTATGCTCGCAATGAGGAATAATATAGTGTGACAAACAGAGGAGGTTCTCTTCTACTTAATAACCTGCGCGACGTCACTGGTAATAGTTAATTTGGTGAACCGTGAAAGTGGGTGGACCGGCAACTCCCTTGATTCTCAAGTTCGTTCCCATCCGGGATAAGAAATAAACTAATAACGTTGTAAACCGGAACTTGATGTGTCACAAGCCCATCATAGCCAATTTCTTCGTGCTTTCAGCTGACTTCAAGGCAGAATGATCGTATGTCCCAGTATTTGCAATTATCATTATGATTCAGCAGATTTTCGTCCGTTTCATCTACCTGGACTTCGGCAGCATCACATCTATGTTACACATCGCTTCAAAAGTCGTAGGCTGGACTTCACACGGCGCCGACGTAGAGTCATCAAATCACTTGGCTGTGGATAAGAGGGCAAACGCGACCTTGTTAGTACTCTGCCGGAATTCAGATCTAAACGGCATCCTCACCAGCATATGGGAGGCGGAAGACCGGTTCAATGACAAGTATCGTTATCCGTGGGTGTTTCTGAATGAGGAACCCTTTACAGAGGAGTTTAAAAAGCAAGGGTTTTGTCGTCGATATCTGACGTCTTCCTCAGGTGTAAGTATATTAACTGGTGCACCCGTCGAGTTTGGCGTCATTGCGAGGGACCACTGGTATCAACCACCATGGATAGATGACGATAAAGCGATGGAAATGCGACAAATGCCAACCAGAATTCTACGCTGCAAAGTTCACCGATATCGAAACATGTGTCGCTTCAATTCCGGTGTAAGTAGATCTAGAGGTGGCAACATGATGTGCACCTCTCTCGCTCAGTGCTGTGCTGCAGTTTTTTTATTTTAAACAGGACCTTTTGCAAAAATACAGATACTACTGGCGCGTTGAGTAAGTTATCTCTTTTCCTGCCGTTTTTAGTTGGGATAGGCCCAATGTGCACTTTCATTGCAATTATCAACTTTGACCCGTTTTTGTTCATGCAAAAGGAGAACAAGGTATATGGTTAGTTTCTTTGGCTGCTGCTTATGCGGCGGCATCAGGGTTTATGATGACATTGTACGAGTATTATTCTACGATGATCCCCACGCTGTGGGAGACAGTGAAAGGTTGCCTCCTAGTAGCACCTCTGCTTGATCGTAACGCATGCTGATATCTTGCGCAGAGTTTGTCAGAACGCATCCACAGTACTTGGCAGAGGACAACTCATTGGAGTTTATATCAGACAATCATGGATATACGTTTAACCTATGCCACTGTGAGCGACTTTCCTGTCTCTTCCTCACCTTGATGGTAACTTCGAGATCGCAGACATGGACTTCTGGCGCGGTAAAGCATACACAGCATTCTTCGATTTTCTTGACAAGAGCGGCGGATTTTACTACTACGAGGTGCGTCACTCTCTGTGAAGCCATTGTCGCACTGCTAAAAAGGCCACAGCGCTGGGGTGATGCGCCAGTGCACACCATCGTGTTAGCTCTGTTCCTGCCACGATCACAGCTGCATTTCTTCGAGCAAATTGGGTACGAGCATGAACCATACATGCACTGTCCTCGTGGGGAGCAGTGGGCCCTTGGGCGGTGCTTGTGTGATCCAGAACGTAGTCCCTTTTTCTGTCGACGCTGTGGATACTTGCGAGTGTCAAGATTACGATGGGTATTCATGTTTAACGAGATGGGACAATTTAATGGAGCGGCACCCTGCTAAGGGTTACACTGACTCTATTGGGTAGTGACTTGCTGCCAGTGTACTTTCTCAAAATTTCATTGGTCTTTCTTCCCTGCTAAGTCCTTGGCAGAATTTTAAGTGGAATACATTTCATAGTGGACAACGAACGGGACGCGTTAGCGCGGTCCGACGAGCACGGTGGGTAATGTTACAAGCAGACGGACACGACGAACATCATCACTCACTCCTCATCAACCCACACAAAGGCTTCGTTAGCCAACCTCTCACTGTCCCAACTCTTCATCTCGCCTTGGCCGTCACCTACATGTTTCTTTGCTCTTTCGAAGGTCGCCCGGACGTAATCTGGTAACCTCGATGACATCTCTGGCTCAGAGTCATCGCTCAACGCTTCCACAATACTTTGCCAATCCCACTCTCTATCTGCACCTGTCCTGACATCGTCATACCACAGCCACGCCATCCCTTTCCCTTTAACTCCCTCTTGCGACATATATTCTCGAATCTCCGCACCCGCACCGAGGAGGACTGTGGAAAGAGCGATAAACACTCCTGGTTCCTGCTCGGGCCCGGAGAAGAGGCCCTTGACAAACACGTCTTCCAACTCCCGCCACAGGTGGTCGCGGAAGCCGGGTTGAGTGGCAAATGCTCTGGCGAGAATTGCGGCGTGGGTGGATGCATCGGCATAGTATTTCTTTGGATGCTCTCGGTCGAGTTCCTCGTCTGGCGTGCGAGCGCGAGAGGTGTGGCCCCAGAGAGCTCGGTACAGAGCGTGAGAGAGATGCTCTGACACGACTCCTGGACCTTTAGAGGGACGGAGTTGGGTAGTTGCGTATGGATCCTCAGGGGAATGGCCGGGATGAACGACAGACGATTCGACCTGGTTGGCCGCTGAAGATAGGAATGAGACAAGAGAATCGATCTGGCTTCGCTGGGCGAAAGAGGAGACGACGCATTGGTTGATAATGGTGTCGAGAACGGGATCGAGGGTAACGAGATTGGATTGACAACGGTTTACGAGAATCGCGAGAGACCCTGCTGACTGTGAATTGGGCTGAGAGAAGAACGTGGATATCTGTGCTTGTTGAGTGGTCATGTTGGAATGTTAGGCAGAGGGCAGTTGGAGAGTTGCCGTTTGAGTTTTTACATAATTTTAGATCCATTTTCGAGTCATCTGGAGCATTTGCGGTTTGAGCGGTCCCAAAATTTAATTCTCTAATGATAGCGGTCATGGGGAGTCAGTCATGGGGCAGGTGTGATATCACTTGTATGGATGACCTCATCACTGCTCGGGTCTCCCAAAATGACGGTCCGTTCGGAGATCTCCATTCGAAATTTATCCCGTTCAAAGTTTGTCTGCGTTTATCAAAGATGTCCGTCGGACAAAAACTTTCGTTTTATATAATGGGTCGGCGGTGGATCAACTGCAAAACCAGGGTTTATGATTTGTTGATTATCCTCGCGATTCCTATTTCTATTCCTACTCATATTTCACCAGGTGCTGTGTGGTTCCACATGTTCACCGTTTCACACGAGAAGGAGAGCACTCCTTGAGGAGTACTCGCGTCTGAGTGGCCGTATAGGGAATTCCCTATGAAGACCGATAACTCCAAATCTTGGTTAGCGATCGGGTGGAATCCCCGACAAAAATCGATAGCAAATCTCTATTAGTGCTGATTGGGTTTGGATTAAGTACAGGTGTGCGTGTTTATCGGATTGTTGAGAAGTGTGACTATCTGCTGACGCTATTCTAGGCACAGGCAGTATGAAAACCTGCCCGAATGGGGGACGACAATCTATCGATGTTTGTGCTCCTGGTCAATCCCTCGATAAGAAACTTCGCTCTACTTATTTAACTCTCACGGGAGGGCGAATATGTTCAACAGCACTATGAAGTCCATCACTGCGTTGTTCATCATCACTCTGATCGCTTGCGTTCGTGCTCAGACCGCTCGGCGTTGCACCTGCCCAAGCGCTACTTTTACGAGCAGAACAACTTATACTACTAGGGGTACTCGTACTGTCAGTACGATCATTATACCGCGTATGTCGTGCAAATTCGATCCACGTTAAAATCATCGTAATTAATGCTCTCTCTCCTTAGCTACTATATATTCCGTATCAGCCGTGTCTAGTGCGCTCGCTGTTACATCGACGAGGTGAGTGTCACGCTTCTTACGTAATCGTTCATTACTAACTTTCCTTTCAGGAGGAATTACCCGCATACATACAGCAACAGGGAATCAATTTCGTTCATTTGCTCTGGGACACCATCCACTAGGTACATCGAGTACCCTCTCCAAACCGGTAGACAAGCTTTTCCTGGACCTCATCGTGTTGTACGACCTATCGGAAACAACCACTTTTGTGGTGTGTGCAGTTATTATTGATCACAGGCCATCGTTAACTTTTCACCATTGACAAGGGTGTATTACGCATATCGGAGCCACCATTCGAAACGGATTTGTCCCTTGCGCCTGGCCGACTCCCAGTATGGCCGCCCTCGACTCAAAAATGGTGGCTGGCAATGTCAGTATTGCTGCGCAAGATGCTCTGGCTTTACATATTCAACAACCAGATCACATTGGAGTATGTGGGTCACCGTGACTGTGTAGCATAATTTCGTTTTAAAGCGCTTATGAACTGTTTTTATGTCTTGTTATGAGTCTTAGCATCGGTATAGTGATACTCTGCTGCATCAACAACAATTAGTAAGAATCGCATCGATGCCAACTCTCAATAAGTTACTAAGGCTGTGCACCGTACTACTGATATGACTCAGGGTTGGTTCAAAATAACCAGGTTCCAATAAACTAATTAAACTTATTATTTTTCATTTGATTTTTCTACTGTGTCAGGTCCCGATGACTCGGAGGGTGACGACTACACATCGAGGTTTTAACGTTTAAAATTATGTGTGGGGTTTTCAACAGTGGGAAGTGATATAGGAATTACACAAACAGTTGGATCTGACAGTAAAAGCAACATATCCCAGGAGTAGAGATTGTTGCCATCAGAACGCGGCCATGTCACGCGTTGTCACATCGCGTTTTAAGTCGACGCTGTTCTCATCTTCGATGAACGATGCCTTCATCTCCACACCCCCAACAACACCAATTTTTCGCCGCAATACGATACATCATCGCATCTTCTCTACCCACATCTCGCGCAGACGAACTCAAACATGTCCTCGACACCAACGGCGCCGTCTACTTGCCCAATGGTCTGCATGACTCCTCCCTGACGACTGTTATCACCAATTCGAATCGATTTGAGGGATGGGAGGTTGTGAATGCCCAACGAGAGCGCGTAGTAGAGGTTGTAACAGACCAGTGGGTTGAGAGGAGTTTGATTTTGGGCAGGTTACAACCGTAAGTAAATCACCCGACATATTGTTTAACAACTGATTGACGATGCCTAATTCTAGTGCACAATACTTCTCTCCTGACCCCTCAATGATCTTCTCCGGCGTGGTCGCCTGCGCCTGCGACCTCCCCTCCGCTGACCTCGAAGTCCTCTCAGCAGGTATCACAGCCCTCGGTGGCCAATGGCGCACAGGGCTCACCAAAGATGTTACGCACCTTTTCGCCCTCTCTCCCGCGAGCGCCAAGTACGCTACAGCAATGCACTTTAAGGAAGAGACGGGTGTGAGGGTCGTCCTTCCGCATTGGTTTGATGATGCGGTTAGGTTGGGCATGGGTGGCTTGAAGACGCGTCCTTATGAGTGGCCTGATCCGGAGATTTTGAAAGGTGTTGAGGGGAAAAGCAGCAGTGTAGGGAAGGGCAAGGGCAAGGCGGATGTTGAACAAGACGAAGTCAAACGCAACATGTATGCCACAGCCGCCTTCTTCACCCCAACCACGGGCCATGGCCAGTCTTCACCACCCTCCACGTTGGACATCTCCACCGTTCTCAACAAAGCCAGTCCCGAGACCTCGGGTACCAGCCAAGTACTACAAGGTCGCAAAATCCTGCTCAGCCGTACCCTAGAACTCTACAAAAACCGGCACGAGGCCGTCCAGCTCGGGATCGAGCGTGCGGGAGGTGCGGTGCTTCGTTTCGAGGGAGACGACGATGAACCCGAGGAGCTTAATGACGAGGAAAAGCAAGGAGGCAAGGAATTGAGTGTTGGAGAGAGGCGGAGACGGAAGAATGAGGCGAGCAAAGTGGAAGAGTGTGATGTCCTTGTTACGAGATGGAGATTTGGGAGGGCTTATGTCAATGTAAACTTGCTTTTTTTTTCAATGGTGTTTTTTTTTATAATTGCGAGGACTTAGGCTTGCAAGTCGAGAAAGGTCGTCGGCACGTTGCCTTGGTTGTTCCACGTTCAATCAACGGGGATCCTTTCGAATCCCCAGGATCAATTGCTGCATTATCCCATTCCAAAGCATCCCATCGACAATTTCGCAAACCATGTGTGTTATATTATTATGATTATGATTATTGTTCTTTTCTAATCATTATGGTAATTAGGTTATAACTGTCACGAATTACACTGGCGAGGCCCGTGAATACCTCAAAAAACTCATCTGCACCATGGGCGCCAAGTTCACTCCGAGCATGTCAGGCCAAAACACAGTCCTTGTCGCCGCTTTGTAAGCCCCCCTCCTCCCTCTTTTCGTTTCCCCCAGCTCATTTCTCGTTCTTTCCTCTTTCTCATCTCCAATATCTTCCACCTTCACGCCTCACACAGTATCGGCGGCACGAAAGCTACTAAAGCTCACTCATGGTCCATCCCCGTCGTGAACCACACCTGGCTCGAAGACTGTTTTGTCCAATGGCGGAACCTCACCGTCGCGCTCGAGAAATACATCGTCTTCCCGTCTGGTGTCGATTTCAGCGCACTTCTGGGCGAGAGGGGCATGGGTGTTGTAGGGAATAGGATTGAAGATGAGGCCGAGGAGCTTGCTGAGAGGGTGTTTGAGGAAGATGACGAAACGTTTGAGAAGGAGGTTGTGGATAGAGTTGTTGTTGATGGGAATATGGATGTAGATGGTCCGAATGGGACTGAAGATAGTGCGAAGGAGGCTGTGAGGGGTTTGGTGGATGAGGGAGAGGACCAAATTCCTGTTTCTGCTCGGGTATCAACAAAGCCGCACTCGAAGCGGTCTGCGCAGAGTGAGGATAGAAGGTTGTCGTTGAAAGCGCCCGATGGGATGGATGTGGATTTTGAACCTCCGTCTACGGCTGTTGTCGTTGCTGAGATGGATTGGAAAGTTGATTTTGATTTTGATGAGGCGGAGGGTGATACTACGCCTTTGGCTCGGGACCTGAATGGTGGGGATGAAGACGACGATGACGAGGGGGAGAGACAAAAGAAGGGGAAGGGGAAGGAGGCAAAGGAGAAACAAATTGCGAAGGAGAGGAGAAAGTCGGAAGAGGGGAGTAGGAGTGTATCAAAGACAAAGGCTTCTCGGGCCAAGGCGAAGGTCCATGATGAAGTTGACAAATTGGAGGAGGAATTTGAAGAGGAGGAAGAACTCGTTGTCGTTTCAAAAAAGATCACCAAATCGAAGACGAGCCGAGAGACCGATGTCATCGAGTTGGAGGATTCAGACGACAAGTCAGCGAAAAATTCAAATCCGAAAGGGAGGAGGAATTTGAAGAAGAATAGAATAGAGGATTTGAGTGAGGATGGTGCTGAGGAAGAGTCTCCGTCTCCGTCTACGCGAGCCGTGCGGTCTAAAACGAGTGTTAAAGTGGTGGCTTTGAAGACGAAATCTACTTTGAAGACGAATCAGAAAATGAGAGCTGTGAGTCCCGGAGAGGAAGAAGAAGAAGAAGAAGAAGAGGAAGGACACGAGCCGCCGAGAAAGACCAAGACGCGTGCGAATGGCGTTGCTGCGTTGCCGTCTCCCCCTTCTTTGAAGTCGAGCAGGAGGCGGCCTCCGCCCGCTGCTTCGAGTAAAGAGCTCGAGTCAGAAGATGATGAACCGGAGCCCGTTTCTAGAACTAAACTGAAAGGTGGTGTGCGGAAGGGGGTTAACGTTGAGTTGATGAAAGGTGCTGCTGGTGGTAGTCGAGGGGGAAAGAAGGAGGTTGTGCGAGAGGATGAGGATGAGGATGAGGACGGAGAGGGAGAGGGTCAAATTGTCAAAAAGAAAGGGGTGAAAAAGGTGATGGAGGTATCGACGCCACCCAAAAAGGTTGAAGATAAAGTGGGAGCGGGGTCGACTGCTCAGGTTAAACATACAGGGTTGTTGAATAAGACCAAAGGAGATGCTAGGACGCGGATAAGGAGAAAATCTCTGAAAGAAGAGCAAGTTATTGTGGAGAGTGAAAGCGAGGAGGTGGAGATGGAGATGAACGTGCCAGCGAAAGCGAGTAAACAAGTGAAGAAGAGGAGTGTGTTAAGGAAAGAAGAAGAAGACCTGGAAGATCTTCCCCCACCGAGCAGGTCGAAAACGCGAGTGGAGACGGAGACCGTTCCGAGCAGTAAAGGCAAAGAAGGCAAACGGAAGGAAAAGAAAGAGGTCACCACACAGCAGCAGCGGTCGAAACCTCTTCGTGTTTATTCCAGTGAGGAAGATGATGGGGAAGATGACGGGACTACAGATGGAAAGCCTGGAGTTGAAGAAGAGGATGAAGAGGAAGAATTGCCGGCTGTTGTATATGTTCCTTCTGGGTCTCGTGGTAAAGCAAAGGGCAATACCACCAAAGCCAAAGAGAAGGAAACGGAGCGGGTTAAGAGCAATGGGAAGGCTCATGTGAAACCGTCTCCAAAGAGTCAGCCAACATCCACACCCAAGAGGACGGTTTCTGTTCTCATGCCGACGATTTCTGGAGGGCCAAAGAAGAGCGGTAAGAAAGTAGACGGAGGTGGTGTGGAAGAGAAGGCGGCTGCCAAGCGCACGGTTGCAAAGTTGAAATCCAAGTTTCTGACGCCTACTAGCGATACAGAAGAGGCTGAAGGCGAAGATGATAGCCCACGAGCGCGTCTGCTTGTGAAATCGAACAGCTTGAAAACTATTGCAGGACAGTCGTCTTTGAAGGCTTTGGTCGTGCACTCGAACGAACCCGATTCGAGAAAGAAGCATCATGACGCAGCGAGAGTGGTTGCCAACACATCGCACAAGGGTGTCTCGCGAGGGTATGTGGAGGTCGATGAAGAGACTGGTCGTTCTACGCCTGGATCGACGCTTTCTGCCACCCTGCCGCGTCGTAATGCAGCAGCCAGAGCGTCACAGCGACTTCATGAGACGATCATGCCAGATCTTGTCAATTTCGAAGCGCAGATGAAGAAGTCGAAGGGGAAGGGCAGGCAGAGTGGTGGTGGTGGTAATATGAATGCTTTTACTCTGGATCATGAACGGGAAGTTGGGAAGCGGAAGAAGGTTGAACGTGAGGAAGAGGAGGAGGAGGAGGAGGAGGAAGTTGGGAGTGATGAAGAGCATAAACCTAAGAAGAAGAGGAGGGTGTCTAATGAAAATGAAGGGAAAATTATGCCGAAAGCAAAAACTAAGGGAAAGCAGAAAGCGAACGATGATGATGACGCGGAAGTGGATAATAACAAACCGTGAGTCCAGTGGGTGTGTTACTCCTGAAACATGTACTGAACTCTTGCCAGTTCATCGGATGTTGTCCTTCTGACGACACAAGTTGCGCTCGCAGACGATGTGGTTAAATCGCTTACGAAGCTAGGCGTCCGAATGACGACACGTCCAACTGAGTGTACTCACCTACTTGCCCCACATCTAGTGAGGACGGAAAAATTCCTGTGCGCTCTGGCTTGTGCGCCGCACATTTTAAATTCCAAGTGGGCTACTTCTAGTGCTGCTGCCAAAAGGCTCTTACGTTTGTATCATTTAAATTTATCGTTACCCGAGCTGACGAAAAAAAAATAATTGTTGCAGCTGAAAAAGACTTTTTGTTGAAGGACGAGGCGGGTGAGAAAAGATATGGCTTCAAACTAGCTCAAGCCTTGCGACGTGCCAAAGCCAACAAGGGAAAACTTCTCGAGGGAAAGACGTTCTACGTTACACCCAAGGTGGCCGTCGACAAGAAGCTGCTGAAGTATGTCGTCAACGCCTGTGGAGGCCAAGTCACGACACAATCGCCCTCTGTCCGTATCATCAGTTCGAATCCAGATACGCGCCATGTCATCTCTTGTAAAGAGGATATTTCAATCTGGCGGCCTATTGCTGCTCAGGGATATAAGATCTACAGTCAAGAGTTGCTTCTTAATGGGGTGATGAAGCAGGAAATGGAATGGGAGCAGGAAGATTACCTGGTTGAAAGTTGATCTTTATTTGTTGAATACTTACAGTGTGTTGATATACGAGTGGATATTTCATTCAAATTTTATTCAGGAGTTTGATTTTAAGAAACTTGAATGGCCTTAGATCTGGCTGTACCACGTGACTTTCATGTTGTTGTCTTCGCTCTCCGGAGTCCGCTCTTCTCAAAATTCGGCGACCATCACGAAGCTGGGAGAGATTTTTTCTCCACAAGCTCTAGGAACGTATGCTTTGTGACAGACACTGCAGGCGTCCCAACCAACAACCAAAATTAATTCAACACTATGGCTCCAACATTATCACCTGGAAATCTGGACACCAACGTCCAAGCTCTACTTCAAGCGTTCGCCATGATCATCGTCTCTGAAATAGGGGACAAAACGTTCCTCATCGCCGCTATCCTCGCCATGCGTCATCCTCGCCTGACGGTCTTTATTGGCGCATTTGGTTCTCTCGTCGTCATGTCGGTGCTCTCCGCAGTCATGGGTCACCTCCTTCCCACCCTTATCCCGCGTTCCTGGACTCAGTTCGCCGCTTCGGTGTTATTCATCTTTTTTGGCGTGAAGATGCTATTAGAGGCGAAAGAAATGAAATCTGGGAACGAAAAGATCCAAGAAGAATTGCGCGAAGCTGAGAAGGAAATTAAGGAGGACGAAGAGGTATCTGATGGAATTGGCCTTCCGAGTCTACCATCAGAGGGACTGGCTATTCAACTGGAGGAGATGGAAGGAGGGAGGAGTCGTTCGCGTGACCACGCGGCCACATCGCCGTCACCTGGTGTATCGGACAAAAGTAGATGGGCAGAAGGTGCCAGGAATTTTTGTAGCTTGTTCCTGGGCCCCGTGTTTGTCCAAGCTTTTGTGCTTACATTCCTGGGTGAATGGGGAGACAGAAGCCAGATTGCAACTATTGCGCTAGCAGCTGCTCATGTATGTCCCTCCCCCCATTTTTTTGGTTCAGTTTCTTTGGTATGAACCATTTGTTCTTTTTGCAGAATATTTACCTTGTGATTATCGGCACGATTGTTGGTCATGCCTCTTGCACTGCACTCGCTGTCATTGGTGGACGGTACGTCTCAACGAAAATCTCCGTAAAGCATGGTGAGTTTTACTGGTCGCAAAATTTCATCTATTACTTGCTGACTTGACTCTTTTCCCTCCCCAGTCACATACGGCGGCTCCATCCTGTTCCTCCTTTTTGGTATCATTTATTTATGCGAAGCTTTTGCCGCAACCACAGATGTCATGCCCATGGCCCCAGAAAACGGCACCCCTCCTTGAACGCTCTTCATACATAATAAGAGGCAAACGCATCGTGCCATAATTATCTCAGTTAGACTTAGGTTCTACTGCGTAGAATACTATTATACATTACATATTGTTTCTGTACACATTTATTTATCAAACGAATGGACCCTGATACATAAAAGCAGTAAGGATTATTAAAACAAACGACGTTAGCAGCTGTCGTAACCAACCAACCTAAATCTTTAAGGATATTTTACTCTGCCTTTTCTTTTCTTGTTGCCGCCCTTGCTCTACTGCCCAGAGTGTAGCCGAACGTCCCTAGCATTACCATCATTGCACCTAACCACATTATCGTCTTATCAACCGCCTGAGGCTTCTTCGCCGATCCGACGCCTGTCAGAGCCGTTCCAAGCGTCGTCAAGAATCTCTCGAGTCCAGTCAATTGAAAGCCCCAATCTTCCTTCTTTATTTCCTTGTCCCATCCAAAGAAACCGGTGGCACTGTCTAAACCGAGATATATCCAGTCCCGAAGTGTCCTCCCGAAGTGTGCAATTCCAACGACACTAATGATCAGACTGACCGCCTTGCGCACGACAAGTATGAGCGTCACGGTGACTGCGCTGACTCTCGTTGTGAGACGGTGGACGCCGGCCACACACAAAAGTTGCGTGATCGTGTTGACGATGAGAGGCAGGTAGATATGTGGAATGGAGAGGGATAGTAAGATGGGGGAATTCGTGTCTTCATTCTGGGATCTGACAATTGAGAGCAGGGACGCGCCTTCTTGATACGGCAGGATATGAATCGGCAACTCTGGGACTGGAAGGATGCTTGTCCTAGTCAGGTTGACGGAGAAATGAGTGGCAATGGGAATTTCAACTTCTGCTCTCTGACTGGACATATTTAGCTCGTGCATTTGAGCTGTCAGGTCAGGTAGAAGAGACAAAAACATGGGAAGTGCAAGGAAGTGTAAATAGAACATAGATTCCTGCCATGCCGCAGGGGCCCCAGGATCAGATTGTTGGACAGCACGAGCGATAGGTTGACTTGGCTTAGACTTCAGTGTCGGTTCCCTATGTTTGGGGTGCGTCCAATCCTGAAGGAGGCCCAAGAAACCCGAGAATATGAGGGCGAGGGTCAAGATGCCAATGCCCTTGGCGTAAGTGTAGGGATCGATAGTAGTTGTAGTCTTGGATGACGGTTGCGCAGATAGTGTGGTGATGATAACGCCAATCATAACTAGCAATACAGATAAAACTTGGGTAGTGTTGTATCTAGCAAACATTAGTCGTCGAATTGTTTTCGAACCATGAGATATGAAACTCACCTCTTCTTTGAGATTATCCAGCCGAGAAGCATACTTATTATGAGTCCGGCGCTTCTAAAGATGATATGGACAGCCATGGGTATATGGTACGCAAAGGCAACATTGTTTAGATACGAAACCAGATAGAATAAGACCACTTGAGCGAGATACATCAACAATGGTACTCGACGTGGGCGCAACCGGGGCCCATATCGTGTCCATACCAAGAATTTGGGAAGGCCATAAAGAGATATGACGAAAAATTGGAAAAATGTGATTACGGATCCCGCATTGGGGTTCTGCAGCGTTAGTTGCTCTAAGGTGATGGCGTTGCTGCAACAGCCTCCAAAAATGAGAGAAAAAGTCAATATCCAGTCAGAAACTGTCGATAGCATTTTTTTAAAAATTACAACAACCGGGATGAGACGAACAAAATTTATACAGTGCACGCGACAAACATGTCGCAGAGATCACGTGACATTTATTTGAGGGGACGAGAAGAACTCCAAATTTGTATACGCTCCGTTTCTCTATCGATGATAATATTCACCTCACTAAATGTTTGTGAAGCCTATCGGATGACCTAGCTGTTTTTAAACTTATATGGCACTTTTTGTTATGAATTTGGTCTGGTACAAGGCTGATCTTCAATGATCGAACGCGACTGTTTAAGACGTTGGCCCCTTTCAGGTTCAAAACCACGCCCAGGTGTTCTCTTCTGCCCTCCCTTTCTTACTCCTGTCCTTATACCTTACATACATCCCTTGACGGGGTATTCCGTGTTCTTGTAAACAAAACACGAAAAACGCCCATTGCCATTGCACACATCCTATACCCAACCATTTTTCTGTCTTTGGCTTGTCTGTGCGATATTATGTCTACGGCCCCGTTAACGAAATATTCTTTGTCACTGCGCCGTCACCCTGGCTCGCTTTTACCTGTTGCGGCTCACAATCCTTGGCTTGTGCACCTAGTGGGCAAAAAAGTGTCAATGGAGATGATTGCGTACATCGCTCGCCAAACCATTAGGGTCATCCGGATTGATGGCGAACGCACGTTGTCTTCATCTGTGTTGTCTCGAGTCTCGCCCATGGTGAAAGTCGCTGATACGGGCATGAAGGAATCCAGGTCATACTCACTGAACCCACCTTTACTTAGCTTGGAGAAGTTCATTCTCCGGCTGGTACAGTGCTCGAACGTCCAGGTCTCCACACTGCTTACTACCCTAGTCTACCTCGAACGGTTGCGGACTAAACTGTCGAGAATAGCAAAAGGTGAAGTTGACTCCGTTTCCACTTAACAGTTTCTGGATCTTTGACGATATACTTAGGTATGCCCTGCACTCGACATCGTGTATTCCTTGCCACCCTCATCGTAACGGCCAAATACCTCAACGACTCCTCACCAAAAAACTCCCACTGGTCTGCCCACGCCGCCATTTTCGAAACGGCTGAGATAAATCTCATGGAAATGCAGCTCCTCTGTCTTCTTGACTATGATCTGGGCTTTAACGAACTGGAGGTTTGCAAGGTCTTTTCCCCTTTCATGGGCCCTTCTGTAGTGATTGAATCAACGGTGTCCGTCGCTACTCGTGCTTCGGCTTTGAACAAGGTTACCGAAGCGAGTAAAGTCCGCGCTGAAGCTCAACAGCGGTCACAAGCGAACGTTCAGGTAGCTAACGAAAAGGTGCCGCAACCTCCCGCTCAGTCCCTTAACAATCCTTCTGCCTGCTCTGCATCTTCGGCTGGGCCTGCGCCTTCTTCTGCATCTTCTGCTTCTGCGCTTACTTCTGCTGTCCGCGGGATTGCGCGCCGGCTTTCTACTGCTCACCTCCGTCAACCCGCTAGCTCAGGCTCCTCTGTGATATACTCAAACCGAAATTCTAAATCCTCTTCTAGTGCTTCCTCGTCGTCTGATCTAGTTTCTCTGGTAGACGATACAGGCTCGAGCTCGTCCTCTTCCGGTTGGACGAGTAATGAATCTGATACGGACGAAGCAAATATTCATAAGGACAATCACGCTGTGGCCATTGCTGATCCAAATGTTCCTCTGTCCGATATAGACTTGAATTTGGATCACAATGATATCTGTGCTGGTGTTGGTGTTAATGCAAATCTCGCCGGTCCCGGAACGATGAAGAAGACGTTCTCTTTGCGACCTTCTATTCCCCAATTCAAGGCGTTGGCACCCCAACAGACTTCGATTATAGCTGGCAACGACGATATGAATTTAGATGATGTTACGCCCACCAAGGCACGCAAGCCTTCAGACACCTCTTCAGTGCATACGGTCACCTCGCCCATGCTTTCGCGCAAGGCTTATCATACAGTGCGGGGTGCTGTTACGGGAATGACTCAGAATGAAGGCAAACGATCCCTCGATAAAAAGCCATCCACCTCATCCATCTCCCGAAAAGAAACATTGCCAGCCAGCTTGACTATGCCTTCCATCGTACAATCGAGCAGTACCATCGCCGGGAGTGCTTTCGCACCAGCGAAGGAGCGGTTACGTTCGGGTACAGTCGCGCATCGTCCGTCTGCAAGCAAGGGCACAGCACCACGAACCCTTACGCCGCCACCCTCTTCTCTCTTACTCCACTCGCACCCATTGTCATCGTCAGGTTGCTTAGCGACGTCTTCCTCCTCCTTGATCGGTACGGGTACTGGTACGGCCAAAGGGCACCCGTCCATGTTCACTGCTACGCGTGCCAGTGGCGTCGGCGCGATTATAAGTCGGATGTGGGGTGCGGCCGCTGCGAATTTGAAAGGGGTCGGACAGAGAGGTCACCATCCTGCTCAGACCCACGACCATACGCACGAATCTCAGGCCATCCAAGAAGCTGAGGTGGAGGTGGGGCATATATCTAGGTCTGACGATATCTCGTCTGTTTGAATTGGTGCCCCTTTTCCCCCATTGGAATCCAAACTATTCTTTTTGTTTCTCTTCTTCAACCTCTTTTTTATTTCTCATCTCCCCCTTAACAATCCCCATCATTCTTCTGCCTTCCCACCATTTGTTTCACTCTGATCTTTTGACCTCTAGGTCGCCTTTCTCCCTGACTCACATTGTGCTTTTTCATCTATACGAACAACATTTGTCATTCCCTTCCCCCCTTTTTCACTTTGTTGCCAACTAGCCTATCATTTTCATTTATCATACATGCTATCCATTTACCCGATCTTTTTCTCCTTTTAACTCACCTGCCTTGATCCACTGGATCTATTCCACAGTTCTATCGCATAAATACATACAGTCTTCCTCTATTTAAATTCCTTACCTTAGTCCCAGTGAATTTGTAAATGTACAATACTATGATTACTATCCAATGCAGTGTACCTTCCGGTTTGTCTGAGGAGCGAAATAGTACTAGCGTGCAGGCGATTCATTGCTTTTGGACAATAATGGTATTCAATTCCAGGCGCTCGTTTGTTATCAAGATTTATTGGCGGCTGGACCGCAACATTACGAGTTAGTGCAACATATTCGAAATGATTGACCCGGAAATCTTTTCCAAATAGCGAAAGTATGTAGTACGGGTAAGAACATTCTTTTGGTAGAATAGTCGAGTGCATCTGAGTCTGCAACGCTACCGCATCCAACTTCTGAGCGTGAACTCAAGGTTGGAGGTCAAATTGCATGTTGGCTTAGAACCGTTTTAGAATTCATCGTGACAAGAAACTAGCCTTTACAGTAATTACTTTATACACACCGCTTCAGATACAAATATAACCTTTATTGAGCCGCGCGAGCAGCTTGTGCCCAAGCAACTGCATCCTTCCTCCCTTTGTGAACATCCACTCCAAACCATATAATAAGCGAAGCTGTCAGACAAAGTGAGAATAGAAAAGTGAAGCCTATCCAGTTGCTGCCTGATCTGTTGATAATGGCCGTTAGGATCATTTGAATTATTGAAGATCCGGTGACAGAGATGCCAAGAAGGCTAAAAAACTTCATAAGAAGTAAGGGCATCAGGCATTGAAAACAAGCAGTGATAATCGATCTAGAGACATACCACATAATCGAACCCCGGAGGCGTCAATTCAGCCAGCATCGTTTGCAAGAAGGCATAAAGCGGTGCTTGGAACATGCCAGAGCCAATATTGTATACCCTACATAGAGTTGAGAGCACGGATTTTTTTTTGGAGAATAATATTGATTTACCAAAACTCCCAAACATTATGAAAACTGTGAACAGTTCGACGTATTTAGCATCAGAAACCGTAGACATAAAACCCTTACCCGAATTTTTGAGTCCAAATTCCAGCCATCCCCCAAAGAGGGACTACGATCGTCCAAACAGTTGTCACGACAAACTGGTATGACATATTCGAGTGATCCTTCAATTTTGGAACAAAATTGGACACACCATTTTCTTCGTTGCAATTTTAAAACATTTTTGGATCCTCCAGAACACAAATACGCTTATCACCGACGTGAGAGCCCCTGCCAATCCAAAGTATGTATTTTGCAGAAAGTCGAACGAGACCTTATCGTTTTGACATATGTGAACGAGTGTTACGGTGGAGTTTGTGCCCTTTCAAATCTCTCAGTACCATCCTTACTTGATCTGGTGAAGGTAGAAGGACATACGCCCGCAAGGATATATACTGCGACCAGATAGACAAAAGTATACGGCAGTTTACGTTGTTGTTTGCATGCTTTCCAGACCTGTGTACACGTCTATTAGTACACAGAAACGCTAGGAACCGTGCACAATTACCTGCTTCCACCCAATAGTAAGGAGATGTTCTCCTTTAGGAATCGGAGGTCCTGGACGTGGTTGTTGGAATATAACTAAAACTTGTTGAGTACGGAGAATAGATGGATACTAGAACGAGTGCTAAACTTACACCACCATATACCAGTGAGAAATGAAAAGGCTGCAAGCCTTATTCAAGTTGACTGCACATTAGCGCTTGATTAACAGGGGTGATCAATACTTACAAGACAATAACATAATTATTGACCCGAGGATCATCCTTTAATGGCAATAACAGAGTAAGATTTAAGCATAGCATAATAACTTGACCGATGTTGCTGAAAACCTAATTCGTGTGAACATAGAATCAAATCAAAAATCAAAGATTCGGTAAAGTGAGAAGCAGTTACCAACCGCACTATAATTACTGAGCCTGTTCTTTTCGAGACTTTCTTCCCTTTCATATTCCTCCTGTGTGATCTCTCCATTTTCGTATTTTTGGCGGAATGCTCTTGTATGCAAGGTGTTTCTTGCAAGGCGGGGGAACACTGCGAAGTAGAGGGGGAGTGTAGCTCCGTAGGAAATGAAGCTGATCATAAATAATATCATAGCAAGAGGCCATCTCGACGGGTCTGACGGTGTTCAGACAGATAGGCGGTAATTAGTCTAGAACGATTGAACAAAAGGAAGATAAAGAAATGTACTCAGCAAACTCATCGCCGCAAACTGGGAGGCCCAACAGACAATACTACATCCCAAAAGCATCCACTTTCCATTATTCCCATAATCTGCTGCCGAATTCGTCACAAATAGCATCGTCATGATCTGCGATTGAAAGCATTAACAACTACTTGGTCGCCGAGTGAGCCCGTATCAACGCTCACACCGTGGCCCACGCTGTTAGCAATCATCACAACACCTGAGACGGTCATTGTTCCTCGAATCCAGGGTACCAGACATTTTGACGACGAGCTGAGGATATTGCAAGAGTTACCGGGACCACTGGCGGAGTCAAATCCTGCCGCAAAGGCGAGGGATTGAAAGAGAGTCAACATGAACGACGTCGGTCCAACACTCTATAAGGTTTGCAGCATGAAACCACATAGAAAAGGCCGCGACACACATTATCACCACTGTAATATACTGACCATAGCCTTCAGCATTGTGATATCGCAAGCAGGACATTAAATTCACCATAGTAGCTCCACAACTCTCGCCTCGACACGACCGGGTGCTCCTGGGTGAAAACAACATAGGTCGAACTAGACTCCCTAGTGGTTGGCCCAGAATCAACTTCGCTCGCAGCCCTTTCAACGTGAAAAATATTTATATCGTCCTTAATATCCCAGTTTGGATTGCGGTATATCAGAAGCTCAGGTAGAATGGGTGGAGAAAGTGGGGCAGTCATGTTAATGACAGTTCCAACGGGTGAAGAATGGATATTTATCAGAACACTTGACCAACGGCTTAAAGAAACTCTTATATAGGTGTGGGTGTTGCAATCCAGTCAGAAATAGCAGCAATCATGGATTCCAGGGTCAACACGGATCGACTGGAGAAGTTCGAAAGAAGCTTCAAAAATAACAACCAGCTGTCAAAGGTCATTTATATTTCATCTTTAAGAAGTTTTTGTAAGAAAAAAAAAGGCTGTTTATAATTATGGAGAAAGGTACAACATACCAATTTCCGCAATTCCCAAAACGGGAAATAGTCCTCATTCGCAAACGCAAGTCCGGAACCATTAAGAAAGTACTGTCCTTCCGTGGTGATACGCGTTTGGGTCATGTCGATAGTTGCTGGCTATGGCCAAGTGCAAGGATGAAAGCAAGTGTTCCGGATCTTTCTATGGGCTGGGCATAGATAACGAAAGTCACGTTCAGCCTGATAGAAGAAGAGATATCTTGACCACTCGAGTACTCAATCGCAGTTGTTCTAAAAGAAAAGCGGCCAACCGCTTCTGTCTGTCTATTAACAACGATGGTGCAACTGATATCCCCAAAACCGCCCTACTTCCCGATACAGAAGTCTTTGAACAAAGAGTCCAGGATATCTTCGACGCCGATATCGCCCGTAACACGTCCGATAGCTTGTGCCGCATATCGAAGCTCTTCCGCAGCAAAAACTATGTCACCCAATGCTGAGGAAAAAAATCAAACGATGAAACATCATACATAGCAGATGTCTACTCACGCAGAGCAAGAAATGCTTCAAGAAATTTGCACGCTGACTGTAGATGGACACGATGACGCTCACGCATGATAAGCGGGATATGCTCCCGCTGACCTACGTTGGAAGTGGTAAGAGTGGGATGCACGTCTAGCCTGAACAAGATTTGAGACTGTCTAATTAGAGCCGGGAATTGCAAGGCACTCACTGCATCTTGAGAGATTCAGCAAGACCATCTACGAATGAGTGGATTCCGTTGCCCGTGATGAGGCTCGCTGCCCAAAAGCGGCCACCTACAATGGAAAACACAGGTCCATCCGCTTTCCCAGAACGGACATGGATTGATGATACGGACGAGAAGTTTGGTACCAAGTCTGATTTGTTAAGAAGGAAATATGTGTTGGGTCCAACGAGTTTACTTATTGTTGAAGGTAAAATCACTTCTAGTTCCTTGCCAGGACTAGAACCGCTCGAAATCAAGTCCGGCAAAGAAAGGATGCATAGGGAGAAATCAGCTTTTTTCACGCTAAAAAACTTCAATCTCCATAGGTGGTTCAAAACGACGAAAGAGACACGCACGCATCTATACCCCGCTGAACGCCGATGCTTTCCACGATGTCTTCGGTTTGTCGAAGACCAGCGGTGTCAGAAAGTACTACGGGCAGCCCGTTAATGTCTAGTGCGAGTTCCAGAACATCTCGCGTTGTGCCAGGTATTGGTGTTACAATCGATGCTTGCCGGTTCGCTAAAAAAAAATTGTATAAAATGAATGACAAGGAAAAAGACAAATACGTGCCCAAATAATTAAACAAACTACTCTTTCCTGCATTTGGGGGTCCAAAGATAGTTATTTTAATTCCAGACCTCATCAGTTCGCCCCTTCTGCCGTCCGATAGATACTTTTCGATCTCTTTGAGAAGAGAAGAAGCTTCCGCTCGTGCTAAAACAATAGGAACAAAAATACACTCTGAAGAGCAAGAAGAAAATACCATTCTCAAATACGCCATTCTCGATGTCTTCGCCCTCTCCAAAGTCGATTAAAGCTTCTACCTGGGACAAGCAATGAATTATTTGCTGTCTCAGGGCTTCATACCGAGAGCGCGTTTCGCCCTAACTGAGGTTCAACGGTCGTTTTGAATAGATAGATGGCGATAGTCACCACTGCACTTTCCAAAGCCCAGAATCTTTGCACTTCCGTCTCTGCTTCGATTAGGTCATGCAAACCTTCCACTTGAGTAAGATCTAAACGACCACCGAGCAGAGCTTGACGCGTAAATTCTCCCGGTTCTGCTTGCCTTAAGTTTGGCAAAACTGAAAGAGAGGCGAGCAATGCTGAAATAAGAGCTCTTCCTGAGTGGATGTGAAGTTCGACAGTAGGATGTGTCGTGTATGTATGTGGGGCTACGAAAGGTAGACTTGGAATGTTAGTCAATCAACTGAGCATCCTAACCAAAGAACAGCAACTAACCTCGAAAATACACGGCTAATCCCTCGTCAATCAACGTCTCATTCTCGGGGTGGACGATGCGACAGTGGTGTAATTTCCAAGGTACGGGTTCGCTTTGTGTTTTCCAAGGCCGTACCATTCGTCTCCATACACGTAAAGCATCAGGTCCTGAGACACGTACGATTGCCACACCTCCTTTTCCTGGTGGAGTTGCGAGAGCATAGATCGTTTGTTGCTGTGCTCTGGTTGTCGGTAATGTCGAATAAATTCTCCGTTGGCGGTTCCAAGGAGTCCTGAGATTTATGTGGGTGCCCTTCGACACGTATCTAGTAAATAATGGATATTTAAAAAATTCGACGGCGACAGACATAATCATGCAGAATAGGTTTTGTTTGTTCGTGCTGCTCTTTCTAGTATTTTGTTATCCCGCACTCAACATACTAGCGGTTTTTTTTACTGAGGGATAACTGTTTAAACATCCAAAGATGGTACTAAAAATATCTACAGATACACCATGAAGCAAAATCAATGAGGGACTTCATTACAAAGATATCGGTTTACCACCACGCGAAATCCAAAAATAGTGGAAGGCACCGGAAAAATAGAGAACGTACTATTGGCTGTGGTTTTTGTCATAAAAACATGTAAATTGCATACGAGAATATCTATATTGAGATGCAGAACATCTAAATCACAGGAAAAATGCGTTTTAAGAAGAGTTGGTGATGCATGACAGGAAGTTATGGCCCTATGGTAAGGGACACTGGGGATTTGGTCGTGGCGAGCACCGTGTCACACACAAAATCGTACTCGTACCCCCCTTTTTCGCATACGTCTGCATGGCCTTTTCCAAGATCCTGATTGACGGCGCCAGAACGCTCTCAAGGCTTTCCTTGTATAAAGAATCTGTAATTGTCGGCGCCTCAAGAGAAATCATGAACCACTGTTCGGCATGTAGTCCGTGAAATGTTCTCGAACCTGTTTAGTGGATATGCTGCCAAATGTAAGTATATTTCATCTCTCACCAACATAACCATCCGGCAGCTCCTCTCGCAGGTTGAAGTAGAAACGATGCTGAACCAGAAAACTGCATTGTGTAAATTCCTTCGCCCTTCCATTTTCCAGCGTTCAGTCGGATCCATAAATGAGATAAATCTACACGAGTCAAGAAACTCTCCGGCCGATCTTTCAAGACAAAAAACGAGACTTTTCCTTACCTGATGTGAGACTTGTTTGAGACGCAATATAAATGTAGCAAGTTGACATTCGCAAGCCTTATTTGACAACCACAATGGGTATGTAAACGGAAGCGACTGTGAGCTGGGGGCTTCACCTCGACTGTGACGAAGTCCTCGCGATAATCAAGGCACTAGAGGAGCAGGAAAAGGAGCAGATAGAGCAAGAAAAGGAGAAGCAGCATGAAGAGAAAAACGTACAAGACAACGACTCCTCAAGTTTCCCGACCGAGAAGGTTGAAGGTTTCCTGTCCGATCTCGTGCCAAAAGATTTGATGTGGCATATTGTATATGATCCCGACTCGGAAGAGGGGCCGACGGTAATCATTTGCGACCGATCATCAACGAGCGTAGAAAGACGGGGCTATCAAAATTGTATGTTTAGATTCTCCTTCTTTTCTCATCACCGATTGAACAGAATTAGATGGATGGGCAATAACTTCCCTGGGCAACTTGATCAAGAGAATGGAGAAGGGCGAGCCAAATAAAAAAGCTTTCGAAGAAGTGGAGAAATTGCTCTTGTTTGAGAAAGCCGGGATTGAAGTTGAAAGGGATTGGTTGTTGGCGCTTTCGATTAGTTAAATCGATTGGTTGAAATCGGTAGTTATGTAAAGAGACCTTTTCTTTTTGACAATTGTCGTTTGTGAAACAAATCGCCCCTTTGCTAGACTCGGAATCTTACCCTTCGATGCAGGTTTATAGCTTCAGCCTAGTTTTTAAAACTGGTGAGTTAGAAATGACGATGCAGCATAAACATCAGCCATCCATACCATCTTTGTCGTTTTTTCGTTCGAGAACTACGTGTGATGTCGCATTAAAAAATGAGCGCTTGTCAACAGTCGATTTAAGAAGCGATGTCGTCTTCCGAAACTTGCCTATTCCTCAGGGTAGTGTTTTTGAAGCTTTATGAAAGAATGCTACATCCTTTTTTTGAACTGAAATATGCACCAATGAGTCAATATACGTTCATAATATAATGAAGCACTTACTTTACAGACCCCATCTTTGTTTCTTAAAATCAGATTAACTGCACTCAGCTTCTGGTATCGCTTTACTACTGATGCGTCTACGATGCTATGGCACAGATAGATTGGCTTTAATCTTCATCGTCTTCAGTCGGCCATTTTTCTGTAGTGGAACTGACGCTCAAGGATAGTGTCTATTTCATCTTCATCAGGAGCGGATACTCCTTGTTTGAAACCCATAGTTGGTCAATCTGCTCTAAAAAAACTTGAGGCTTGTGCGACTTCAACACACATTGCGTGGGCTGAGATGGCCAAATGACAAGGTGCAGGAAGACAGGGGTCAGATGAGTTGACGACAATCATTTCACAGTAGTTTTGTTTGTTCGTGCTACATTCAGGTTATCCCGCAGTCTTCCGCATACACTTCGGGGTTTCCAATATTTTAATGCCATTTATATTTGTACCCAATTGGTAATTAAATATTTAAAGTGCTGAATAAGCTAAAAAA
>QDKV01005250.1_pt1 | contig 39347 bp, 47 predicted proteins | sample 1861101 | NCBI WGS metagenome assembly QDKV01 (sample SAMN04275158, study PRJNA302643) | Fungus metagenome, whole genome shotgun sequencing project. | isolation source: fruitbody | host: Mallocybe terrigena | place: Sweden | collected 2013 | reverse complement strand
TATGTTATGTAAGAAATATTACCAAATTGGGCAGGTGGCCGAATTCGAAATTTCGTCCACCCCGTCACAGGTCACACCCTAGGCCGAATTTGAAATGGTACAGTATATTCTGCACTGTAAAAATTTAGAAGAGGAGAACTATGAGCAATATTGTGTGCATATACTACCAACCAACTTATTCGAATAGCCCTTCAACACGTGAAGACCATTTATACATTCCGAGAATTGAATACAATCGCCAGGACAATGTTGTGTCTTCTACGCCTGAAGTCAAACTATCAAAGAAATCCTCAAGGTCCTGACTGAAGTTTCCGTAGATGTAATGCCCGAGACGACCGTAGGATTCTGGTCACTGAACCACTGGCATACCGTTACCCTGTCGGTATGGACTGGCTAATTTCAGTGGCTCAGAGACCAAGTTGAATAAGGGCAAATTAGTATCAAAAAAAGTGTACCGTTTGCCAAGGGTTTTGGGAGTTTAAACTCTTAACAATAGAAAGAATTGCACTCGCCACATTTTCCAAATATGGAAAGAGTTGAAACCTAGAAAAAGTCAAAGCAGCAAGGTGATGACCCATCTGATTGCGCTAATTATATTACAATTATATTATTACAAGTCCCTGTAGACAAATAGCGTGTCTGCCGAACGCCCTAACAAATTTCCAACTAGTCACTTAAGGATCATTGGGTGCAAGTGCATACCACCATTTATACGGAACAAGTTTCTCTCCACTCATCTTAAAATCTGCTCTCCCAACAAATTTCTGCTTCCTAATTACCAAAGGAAGCCAAATGTAATCAGTCTCCCACATCTGGGAGAAGGGTATAGAGTGGTATTGAGTCGGTGTATTCCCTTCGACGGCTTCAAGGATGGAAGAAGAGGGGAGAGAAAACCATTCAGGTCGCATTTCTTCAGACCTGGGAGTTCTGAGTGTTTGGATAAGATAAGAGGATGGGGTGGACATACTCTTCAATGGTGCCTTCATAAGTATCGGCTCGGTATATCTCGATTTCGAAAGCCCACTCAGCGTCTTCACTTAAGAAGAGGAGGCTGCCTGCATGTTCTAAAGGGGCAGTTATTCCAGCTTCTTCCTGATGGAAAGATTTATCAAGAAATGGTGTTAGGGTTTAAATATAGGCTATAAACCTCGAGCTCGCGAATTGCAGCATTGAGAGGAGTTTCCCCTGGTTGAACTTTCCCACCAAATCCATTGTATCTGGGGAAGCGGTCATTGACGGTGGGATAATGTACAAAAAGGATTACGAACTTGCCCATCCCGAATCCGCGTTTTTTATACCCCAATAACACCTAAGTGATATAGGAAAGAATAAGAACACTGGTGTCAAAGGTAGTCGTACCTGATTATCTTTTACTATAAAGGCATTCGTATAATACTTAACCTTTGTAAAAGGGAGCCACTCGTTTTCATCACCCCCACTTGTAAGATAGGTGAGGTTCATGTATTTCAAGCCAGGAGGTGTATCCATATTTGCTTGGTCCCCCATAATTCTGCATTGACAAAAAGTTTGATGAGCCACCATATCTACAATCAGATACGATCATCCGGGCAATACCAACCTTTAACTTTTACAGTATCTCAGAAGTAAACTTCCGGGAGGTTGGACGCAGATGTCGGATGAGATCAAAAAGGCAGACTTACGAAAAGAGATCCTGTTATCTTCTGGGCCGATGACAACAATGGTTGACATACTCCTGCTGATTTCTTTTTTGGAATCTTGAGGGGTACTGTAAGCGAAGGTCAGAAGCCTGAGGCACGAGGCAGAATCCAAATTTAGACACAGCCGCTTATATAATCATACCAGTGTCACAGTTTACTCAACAACGACCAGGAAGACCGCTGTCTAGCCTACTTATGGTCTCAACGCCACGAAAAAGGAACGCCTCGAGGTCTCCGCTCGGCAGCAGGCATGCAAAACGAATCCTCACGTCGTCGCCAGAAGAGGGTGAACTCGATGAACCCAATCCACCGCCACTCACAGCAGCGGCAGCGGTGATTTTGCCTATTCCCTTGCCGTCTAAACCAGCTGTTCCGACGAAGGTTCCATTTCCCTTCAAGAAAAAAGTGGACTCTTCAAAAAATGGGACTACAGACCGAGAGCCAACAACACCGAATGTTTTTGACCGATTCGAACCGCGTCCTAGGGATGATTCGGGTAGAAGTCGTGGAGGAAAGCATGGTACTATGGATCATTGGGAACCAAGTTATGGAAGGGGTAGCTCACTTCTATCGCGTGTTGAGCCATACGATAACTTTGGAAGGATCGCAGGTCGAGGGGATAGTCGAGACAGAGAACGGCGGCGGTGGGCCTCTTCCTATCCAGCAAGTCCTCGTAGGTATGAGAAGGGCCACGAACATTCAAACGAATATGAGAAAGATCAGGATTATAGAGAGCGCTGGGAGGACGATTCACGGAGATACGGAAGGAGAGATTTGTCAGGAGAAGATCGTTATTACCGTCCTTCGTCCCCAACTGGGTACCAGAGAGACGAGAAGGATTGGACACGGCGGGACCACGACAGTCGCAGTCGCCACGAGTATCCATCCCGATGGCCGCCGTCTCGTCGTGTCTCTCCAGTGCCCTCAACGTGCTCGGGACCTATTTCTCCGCTTCCCCCAGATCCAATCAATTCCCCACAGCTTCAACCCCATTCCCCACAGCATCTCCCTGAACCTGAGCCGCCGTCTGGAGACACAGGCCCACGCCCACCTTCTTCTACGCCGCCACCCGCACCACCACCCGACCCGCGCCTCGCCAAAGTTCCTGCACCACATCCTCCTGCGCCTTCGGTTCAACTCCCACCTTTCCATGCACAGGTGAAGATAAGGCTTCAAAGACCCGACGCGCCGAGGAATATACATTCTCCAGTAGCAATGGAGATGGCATCTGCTGTGTCAACTGCGAAGGCGATGGTTCATGGAGTCGAGAGCAGGGTTGAAAACTCACGAGCTCAACAGGAGCTTCCCCCACCCGAGCCAACGAAGGAACAATCCCCATCAAAAAAAGAGTTCAAGGTTTCAAATCATCCTTTGGTACAATCTTTGCGTTCCAAACCCTTCGTCAGGAGGACACAGAAGGAAGAAGTACAGGCTTATGGACATGCTTTCGTTGGATGTGGGAAGCAAGATGACTACGAGACAACCACAAAATTGGGGGAGGGTACTTTCGGGTTCGTTTTCTGCTATTCGTTTTGCTATTTTGTCTTTGCAACTATACATTTACTTGTTATCGTTTGGGACAGTGAAGTGCACAAAGCCATTAATAAATCTACAGGCGCCATTGTTGCACTGAAGAGGATTTTGATGCATAACGAGAAAGAAGGAATGCCCGTAACTGCACTTCGGGAAATCAAGATCTTGAAAGCTCTCAAACATCCGTGCATTGTGGAGATTCTGAATATGTTTGTCGTGAGGAGTACGTATTATCACACCCTTTCCCTCCAGCCCGTAGCCAACGCCTATACCCATTCAAGGCAAAGGAGACAGTCCACTTTCAGTCTATATGGTCTTTCCGTATATGGACCACGACCTTGCGGGTTTGTTGGAAAACGAGAGGGTCAAGCTACAACCAAGCCACATCAAGCTCTATATGAAGCAGTTGTTGGAAGGTACAGCATACATGCATAGGGTGTGTCCAATTACTTCCAGTCACCTTTTTACCTCAGAATTCAAATGGCTATCATATCCGTTTAGAATCATATTCTTCATAGAGATATGAAAGCCGCTAATCTCCTTATATCCAATAACGGCTCACTCAAAATCGCCGATTTTGGTTTAGCCCGCTCGTTTTGTTCTTCTGTCTCCGGTGGTTCCGGTAACGGAGGGGGTAGTGTCGGGAGCTCGAGGAGGAAATATACTAATTGTGTCGTGACCAGATGGTATCGGCCACCAGAACTTTTACTTGGCGCAAGGCATTATGGCGGAGAAGTCGACATTTGGGGTATTGGGTGCGTTATTTGTTTGTCAGGAGTGTACTTGTTGATCATGATTGTCCTTTTTAGTTGTGTGTTAGGCGAAATGTTTACCCGCAAACCCATCTTACCTGGGACTTCAGACCTCGATCAACTTGAGAAGATCTGGTTCCTTTGTGGATCACCGAATCAGCACAATTGGCCTTATTTTGACCAGCTACCAGGCTGTGATGGAGTCAGAAGATTTAACAGTCAGCCAAGACGCCTACCGCAAACCTATGAAAGTGTTGGGCCAGAGACAGTTGACTTACTCGACCAACTGTTAAAGATTGATCCCAAGGAAAGAATCACTGCAGCAGCAGCATTAGAGCATGACTACTTTTGGACCGACCCGTTGCCTGCTGACCCGAAAACGTGTGTTTTGATTTCATTTTTATTTGCAATAATGTGCCTAACAACGTGATTCTTCATAGTATGCCTTCATATGAAGCATCGCATGAATTCGACAAACGTGGGCACAGGCACCAACCAATGCCTGCTATTAGACCTCCCCCTCCTGCTGGCAGACATGGCGGACCAGCGCATCCACCTGGTGCTAACCCTCCTTTCAATAATAGACATCCTCAAGATCGAAGGCATGGTGGTCGTCCCGAAAGACGGGGACCTCCAGGTGGTCCTATTGGACACGGCCCACATGGCGGTCCTCCTCCATATCTAAGTGTCAATTTTCCTCCTCCTCGTCTCCCGCCTAACGGCCCAGTGTATACGAACCATCCTGGTCCAACAAGGTATTATAGTGGACCTGAACCTGTGCCGGGACCACCGCTGCCGCCGGGTATGCCTCCTGCGCAAATATACGGACCTGGTGGACCCCCACCTGAGCTTCCGACAGGAATGGTTATTCCATATGGTCCCCCAGCACCATATCCCGTCAGCCGGCCTCCCTATCCTTCTCATGGGCATCAACCCTATGGTCAACCTTCGCAAGGTTATGGGCAGCCCCCTCTTGCTGGGGCGTATCTACCGTCTCAACCTCGCGGACATCCGCAGCCTCATGGTCGTATTAACCATCACCATCATTCGGGAAGCCGGGGCCGTTGGGAATATGGCCAGCGAAATCGCTACGACCCTGCTTCAATTAGTTTACCAAAACCACCTCCAGGTCTTCCTCTTAGACCTGTTGCGTCTACGGGAGTTGAGATGAGAGATAGTGAAAGTGAGTACAGAGGTCACAGTGCTGGAGCCGGAGATAGGCAAGAAGAATCTACAGACAATCAAAATGAAGAATTAAATTACGGATAAGTTTTCTGCTTACATGGGCCCTTGTGATGTGTTCCATTCTTGATTTCCTCACATCGCTTCTGCCTTTAAGTGAATTTTCCCCTCGACGAAAAGTTCTAATATCGATCACCACTTATACTAATCTCAGGCATACCTACGTATCATACGATTACACTTTTTGTTCATACATGTATAGAAAATATCCATTGCAGTGCAACCTCTGATGTTGGCTTCAAGCAGGTTGACCCATCAGATGTATTGGTTCGAGGGTTCAAAGTCATATGTTTAGAACATTAGTCATAATTTAACAGGCAGATTTCCTTCCAGAAATCAGTAATATGTAATGACTATAAATTGTTCTACCTAACTTAGTACCTTGACTCTCTGCACAAAAAAAAATTAATTTTTAATCTAAATTACTTCGCCGTGGAAAATCTTGTAACACCCGTTACAGCCCCGATTTGGTTATAACGCAAATTTTAAATGTCCGCATATTTTTTGGTTTAGTACATATAAGGCTATTTCACTTCTGGCTATTTATGGATTAAAGCTCTTATTATAGCACTACTACAGTAGTTCCAACTCCACCGACCGCTCGATGCGACATGATAAGGCTTATAGAAGGTGCTTCCATGGCCGTCACTGCAATACCCTTACGAATGTCCATTGGGCGAAAACGGAGTTGGCACCTCATGAGTCATTTCACTCGGTGGAGACAAGGGAGCAATTTTTTTTCCAGCTAACGTCGGCTAAAATGACGGACAATGCCAAGGCTTGACATATCCTCCGATTGGAAGAGGTCTCTTTTTTTCTTTATCTGGCAAATCAGTCCTCCCCGCAAGCTCTGGTTTACAAGCGTGAGTATAACATGGTTGAACGGTAAAGGAAATACCCCAAAAGCCAGAATTATAAAAAGCCTTTCTCTTCCAACCCATGTCTCGACGTTCCCCGATTCTTTTTCTCCTCCGACATGTGGCCCGTCGAGAGTTCCGGGGGTATGGACACAGAGTCGACCAGTTATATAAATTACAACGTTCTCTACCTACAAGGTGCGTACAGGTATTCACTGTTATTAGCGTAATTTGACGACTTTTATTCTGTGATAGTCTCTGCGCTCGTTTTAACTTTGTACGACCATTGTACGTTAATTTCAATCTGGTCATGCAATTAGGCGCCCAGCTGATGAATACAATTCCTAAGTTTTGAATCTGGATCGGGAGGTAAGGTGGCATTGTCTTGCTAACAGGGACACCTTTTAACATGTTACTTCCTACAAGTTTGCATTCATTTGGGTAAGTATTTTTTATTGTCAATCTGTGAAAGACCTCTCAATATCCGTACAGTCGCAACCAAAGACCTCCATCTCCTTCTATTTATTTGCATTCGTACGTTGTGCTTCTGATACATTGAAATTGACGTATTCAAGTCATGGATATAACACAAACAGACACGCTACGGAGGAGACATTCTTCTTATGTTCGTCGCCTTCTGATCAAAGTTGGATTTGCTTACACTCCAATTTCGTAGAGGTAGCAACGTTGGTGAGTTAGATAATTAATATCTCAGTGTTATGACCGGTTTGCTCAAACTGACACTAGTGTTTTTAAACCAGAAGTCCTCACTTGCAGTGAGTAAATCTATACATGCAGTCTTGATCTATTTGATCAACTTGAAATGCTAGGCGTGCGTTTCAATTTTTTTTTTAAATTTCTCGAAGTTGAACAGAGGGACCGTGATGGGCACCCATCAATATAGCTGTGAGTTGAATTTTATATCGCCGGCAGGATATTCCTCAATGCGACCTTCAGGTACTATTGGCCTCAAGATCATAGGAATTGGGTCTATTTTGTGCATAATTCTGGCGCAAGGTAAATACCAACAGTGGCGGATGGTATTCAGTCGTATTTATGCCATTTTTAGTGTCCATGCAGCTTCGGCTGAAAACCTTGTACGGACTCCGGGAGAACATTTGTAGGCTGATCAATGGTCTTTGGGCCATGGAACTCATTTCGGTGGCTATTTTGGGTGGGTTTACGACATTCTCCATCAATGGTACGATTTACCCATTCCAAACAAATTCAATCGATTAACCCAAATTTTCAGTGTCAGTGGTGGAAGTTAACACGGCGAAAATGTGTACTGTGGTCGATCTCCCCAAATTTGCTGCGGCCTTTTGGCTCCCGATACTACTTTTTGAGTTCTTCTTGTTCTCATTGGCCTTTCGTCTGGCTTGGGGGAATCATCAAGACCTAGGAAACTGGCGTGGGGCGAAGCTGTTACATGTTGTCCTCCGGGACAATTTTTATTACTTCTTCCTGTCTGTCACTTCCTCTACCTTTCTCAAAACATCACTGATCTTTGATATAATCAGTGCATTTTGTTCATATCTCACGACTGCCATTGCCTGGCACACAGTGGGCGTTGAATTTTTTTTGGTTCCAGGACTTTTTTCTTGTGCCCTCACCACGATTATGGGGTGCAGATTTATTCTAAACCTCTGTGAGGCCTATCATGATCCTTTCAATTTCGTGATGGTGACCCCGGACGCTCCGAGTCGCTCGAGCCGGGTCACTTCTGGTGGTATTCGGTTTGTGAATTTTTCTGAGCTGGAGTCAAGGATGTCGATTGTTGAGGCCTGACCATCACTGCGTAGTATAAGGAAATATTATTGGATTGTTTTGTCATAAAGATTACACAGACGTTAGACGGTCAGAGCAGGATATCCTCAACCCTCTCAGCAAGTTTTTAAGGAAAATGGATAGGGGGAAGCAAGAATAAAAAGATTTACGAGATCACGTGATGACGCTCGTCTGAAGCACCAAACGCGACCACGTATCGCCAGACAATCACTAATTGACTGAAAGCAAGATCGCAAAGACATGGAGAATGATCGTGATAAAGAGAAAGTGCTGAACAGTTCAGGTGAGCTCCGATCATCATTTAACAGGAAAACCCTCAGATCCTTGGTGTTTAGAGATTAACATTCAAAGAGGCAGAAAATCTGCTTCAAATAGAGGACTTTCAGGGTCTCGAAATCTTCAGAGTGGGCCTTCATTACCCAGAGATGCATCGTTGCGTGGACGGCCTAGTAATCCCAATTCTTCTTCTGATCGCGGCGCTACTGGTGGACACAGACTCGATGCATTGCAAGACGATTATAAAACTGGGTCTATAAGTCATAGTGGTGCTTCCATCGGAAGAGCTTTCAAATCTATCGGAACTCGAGTGGGTTCTGGACGGTCTGGTTCGACAGATGGAGGGCGAACTGCAAGACAAGGTGACAACCGCAGTCAGGTCAGGAAACCCACCAACATAGCTACGAAGTCCATCTATCCATCTAGACCTGCATCTGCCCCCAAGTCGGTCACTACTCATAGAAGAGGTCTGGAAGGTAACAGTCAATCGTTGTCAACACCATCTCGTTTCCGTTTTGTGCAGGTTAGCTCGATTTAACTTATTTATACCTTGGTTTCTCACTGTCAGCTAGCAAAAGTCTTCGACTCATCCACGACCCTCTCTTTCTTCCGTTTCAACTAGCATTGCCACACCAGTCCTCCCAGGTAAAGAGGAGTTTAATGTCATACATATTTTATTTCTTTGAATTGATCATCATATCAGCACGAAAGTCAGGTTCATCCGGTTTCCCCTTTCGAAAACAGCACGCGCCTGCCGCACCACCTTCAACACCCTTTAGAGTGAAAATATCACGACCTTTTCTACCTTTATGGCAACAGCTTGACGAGGAATATGAACGTAATAACAGGCGTATTAGAGGAGATGATTTCGGTGGATTTGTTAAAAGAATCTCTTCTACCACGAATCGACGCGGTCCTGTCCCTGACCCAAACCCAAAAATTGGAGGTGATGACCCAAGACGGTTGAAGGGGCGTATAGCGCCGAAGCTAAAGTTGCGTCTGATCGGTGAATCACAATCTTCGAGTTCAGAGGAGGGTGACAGACGGAGACAAAAGCCTGCAACAAAGCTTCCAGGACGGCAGGTTGAAGGGTAAGTAATATTTCATATTTATCGCTCGCTTACCAAACCTATGTAGGCCGCAATTCGCTGTCAAAAAATCAGCAGCTCGAAAAGTCGAATATGAGGACGCCACGACGAGCGAAGAGTCATCCGAGAATGGTATCGTGACGGACACAGATTCTCAGGAGGACCAGCTTCTACCCGAGGAATATGACCTGCCAGGCTCAAGGCGTCAGCAACTATCACCGAATGACATTGAGATGAGGGAAGACGATGGACATTTTTCAAAATTTAATCCTGCGCCACGAATCACTATCCCTCTTCCACAAGTCAAAACAGAACCCGAAGATGATTTTACAACACGACTTTATCCCGCCGAAGAGCTTTTGAATGCCTTGGAAGCCCTCACTCTGACTTCGATACGTATACAAACCACCAGACGACTACCCTTCCTTCGGCGTAACCTGCGACAAGGATTTTTTAGGCGATGCATGGATTTACACCTTCCGATCTATGGAAATCACAAGGCTATCTTATTTGGAGTAAAGTATGATTACGTCGACGGGATTGTTTTCCATGCCGAGATCGCAGAATGGTTATGCCCGCTTTGTAATATCTTCGGGAAATTTGTAACTCGGGCGATGCTAAATTGTCATCTCGAATGGGACCATCGGGAAATGTTTTGTGAGTGGGAAAGAGTCGAAGAAACTGATGTGAGCATTACCCTAACCATGTGGTCCGTACTGACTTAGTTTTTGCATCTAGGATCGTCAGTCATGGAAACTTCAGATAATGATTCCAGAAGAAGTTCACCAAGGCACACGGACAAGGTGGGTGCAAGTGGAGCATTTTTCGACATCAAACTTCCATTTTTGTAGTATTCCTGCAGATCAAGACATTGAGAAGGAAGATAGAGACGAAGGAGAAGGAGGAGACGAAGAAGAAGAAGAAGGCCAAGCGGGAGACGAAGGTCGCTTTGGATCCATCACGGTAAATAGGGAAGATGATCACAAAGCAGTGTCTCCGCCAACTACGACATTCTCAAGCCCTTTCCCTTCAGTTTCTCTTTCTCCCCCTCGACAGCCCCGCATTTTACCTGAACGCGATACTGCACAGCCCGATTCACCTTCTGGACCAGCGAAGATAGAAGAGTTATCGAACTTGAACCCAAGTATTTCTCAGCAACCCCGGCCACATATTTATCCTTCCATTAGATCAGAAATTAAATCCTCAACGTTGCCTCGAGGTCGTTCTACTACAGGAGCATCACTTGCCACAGTCACACCTGTTAGAACTACCCAAAGATCTGCAGGCGACGGGAGATTTCCTACTCCTCCACCATTCGACAATCCGCTCGGTCCTGCTGCACGGCCACCTTACCTTCCTGCCCATTCCGACTATGGTGGACCTACCGTCTATTACTCTTGCAGACCAGGTGGAGCATGCTTGTTTGATCTACTTGGAACTTTACCTATGAAACAATTTGGAGTTCTCGAATGGGAAGTATTGGACCGTGAAGAGGAGATCTACGAGAGCGACGATATGAAGGAAGAATACAAGATCATGCACGCGTTGTGGGCAAGGTGGATCTTGCTTTACCTGTAAGTTTTGCGTTTCGAAGCTCATACATTGCCCACCTTATGTGTTTTCTTAGGAATGATTTTATTTCAAATTACCTCGAAGGGACGATTTCTTTCGTCAATGATTATTGGCGAATGATTCATAGAGCTTCAGGATGGGACGGTTTGCGTTATTGGCTTCTTGTAATTAAAGCTTCTTATTACGTTAATCTGTACATCTTGACTGACTGATTTATTCAGATCCTTCTCTGTAATAAGTTTCTCACTGGTCATGACGTTGCGCAAGTACTTCGGCATTATGAACAACTCACTGGCATGGCATCTTGGTATGATTAACACACTACACACCTGTGGTCAGTGTGTTTGGGTATAGTGTTGTATTTCTTGTATAGTATTGTGTCCCCTATGTCATGACCGTTTGAGGCCAAGCTCGTGTAGTGTTCATGTCATGTATGATAGATTTCATTCAGTCAACATTCTGGAATCTGTCAGTTATTTTGTACCACGGCATTCCGAGCACGATACGTTTCTGGACTGGACTGGAAGCCTTGTCTAGTTTGTGGCTCCAATAATAATAATCAGGACACACGACGAAGTATATTTGCGTTACGTGATGTACAGATCAATTAGAGCCTTATAAAGGCGATGTTTCGTGCTTCAACCATTCCAAAGCTCTTGAATCTTTAACCAAAAGCGGCGATACCTTCTGCCACGTCTCCGCGTGATAATCATTCACCCATTTCTTTTCCTCTTCGGAGAGTAGGGTTACATCAACGAGCTTCTTATGCATGGGACATCTGCCAGGGCGCAAAAATGAGATAAATCAACCGTGTCACCCAGGTTCAGAGTTCAGAATTCACTCACAACGTGACATGTTCGAAGCCAAGGTACCCTTTGTTTCCAAAGTTGTTTGGCGTTTTCGCCTCTTGCACGAGGACGATGTTTTCGATTCGGATCCCGTAGCGACCATCTGCGTAGTAGCCAGGCTCGTTAGAGACGGTCATACCCGCCTTCAGAGGGGCCTGATGGAGAGCTAAAAGAGAACAATTATAACTGTGCAGGATAGGCGATTCGTTTCTCTAAAAGTTATACCTATCCGTGTACCAATACCATGGGGCCCTTCATGAACGTTAAGGAAGTGCCCAACGCCATGTCCTGTACCGTGCCTTGCCATCGAAAATTAACCTCTTCAAAAAATCGACGGAACTAAGCACAAGAAACTCTACCTATAATCTATATAAAAATGTTGATTATTATGTTCAACCCAACTCTAACTTGATTTAAACTCACCGAGGCCGTCTTGCCAAAGGGCGCGTCGAGCGAATGCATCTCTTTGGAGTCATATTAGTAAACACTAAACCGATGAAAATTATTGACACACATAAGAAAACCAGATGTTCCATTGGGAAAGATGGCGGTATCGATTGAAATATGCCCTTGTAAAACGCGGGTGAAAGCACGTTTTTCTTCTTCCGTGGGCGTGCCAAAATGCCAAGTCCTCGTAACATCAGTAGTGCCGTCAAGATATTGTCCCCCCGAATCGCAGAGGTAAACCTAGTAGTTATAATTACATTTAAAAAATGGGATTACTCGGAGAATACACTAACTTGATCCCGCTTGATGATATCACAATCGTTAGGATCCGGAGAATAATGGATAATGGCTGCATGAATGGTTATGAAGAGTAAGAGAAAATAAAAGTAAACCTTACCTCCATTAGGTCCAGTGGATGAAATCGTTGTAAAAGACAGTCCCTGGAAAAGGTCAAGCTCACTTGACACCCACAGACCACTTATCAGCGTGCGCTCAACATATCGACGGGGACACCCTCACGATCTATATTTCTCCAGCTGATCTGCGGCCTGACTTTCACTGAGCTCGAGGTCATTATCAAGTTGCTCTTCCAACCAAGCGAAGTATCGAGCAAGTGCAGCGCCATCTCTGATATGACATTGTCGGAATCCCTCTAACTCCGTTTCGTTCTTGATCGCTTTCAAGTCATTGATAGGCGAACGTTCGATAGTATACTTGTTTTCGCCGATCGCTCCTGCCACCGCAAGGCTAGCTCTGTCTCCGATAAGGATTTTCTGTTTCGAGAATAAGCAGTTTTAGAAGGATAAGTGTCGAATAAACTGACCCATTCGTTGTCCAATTCGAGCGATAATGTAAGCTCTTTCAAATACTCAAAGAACGAGTTGTAGGGTCTTATTTCGACTTGATCTCCAAGGTATCTGAGGGCATCTTCCGTCAATTGTTCACGTTCAACGAATAATATGATTTTATCAGTCGTCACGATAGCATAAGCGAAAAAAACTGAAAGTAAACAATCAGATTTTCTTCTCAAGAATTGGCCTATTCTACGTACCCGGATTAAAATCAATATCCGACCCCCTAAGGTTAAAAAGCCAGGCAACCTCGTCAAGAGCATTGATGACGACGGCCTTTGCCTTCTTCTTTGACAATGCCTCTCTTACATTCACAAGCTTGGTGTCGACAGATAGGCCTGAATATTTCTGATCGAGGTGGAAAATCTTATTCTTTGGCCTAGCTGGTCGATCAGTCCAAATGACGTCGATAAGGTTTTCGTTCAAGGAAACCAGCTCCGATCCTGTAGGCCCTAAATTTTTTTCAAGTGCCTTGGCGTCGGCTGAGGTATTTGTGAGCTTCTGGATCATGTAGCAGGAAATGCAATTATCCTACACGCAGAAATGAGGGTAGGATCGACCCCAACCTTCGTCCCTGGTTCAAGCTTCTATTCGAGTTTGGGCATTGTGGAAGTATAGCACAATTCGGAAAGATTTACCTTCTCAAGGAATTCTTGCCAAGTCGGAACATCTGAAAATCCAAACTAAATGATTTCTCGTTCGCTAGGTAGAGAAGAACACACCTGGTAAACCTTGCTTCATCAGCGTCCAGTTTCTATTTTCTTGCTTAGCCAAATACTTTCACTTCCAAGCACATGAAACTCGCTAACTCATCGAGCTGTTTCCCTGCTTGCAGGAAATATCGACCATCTGTAAACAACAAAGCGTTATCCGCCGTCACGATTGCACAACCTATTAACATATCTTTAACGGACCTAAGGAGGTTAAACCTGGGCATCATACCTGCAGAGCCATTGAAGCCTGAAATAAACGCTCGACGTTGGTCGCACTTTGCTAGATACTCGCTCGAATCTGTATGCACAGAATCACTGTCAAACCATAAGAACTAAAACCGTAGGATACACACGCTGATCTTCGCTAGGAACCACAAAAGTATCCACTCCTCTCTTTTTCATCAATTCGCGCAGCTTCGCCAACCTTTCAGAAGTATCCACCTTGTGCTGGCCAAGTGCCCCCATATTCGTGGAAAATAGTCGTGTTCTTGATCGGTTAAGGAAGACAGAAGCGAGAGATGGCTTGGAAACGTTTTTCCGGAAATTGAAGCCGTGTCTACACAATATTCCAAACGGCACCAAGGAGACGCTCATTAGGATCTGATCACTCCCAAAAAGTGTCCGAAAATATTTGAACAGAAATACGCCTAAACCGGAATGAGTTGGTACTAAAAGTCAATATTGAATCCCTTCATCTGCCATAACATCTTTACATTTTGACTGGGATAACAAGACTAGGGACTCGTTTTTTAAATAATAGTTACGATAAGGCCTAATGGTGAAGGAATTAATCTCAAACGACCTCAATGAGTTTGTTGGTAGGAGTGCAAAAAATATACGCTCAAGATCTAATTCTCCTTCCTCCTCCCCTTCTACCACCAACACTGCCCCCGTCACCTCCTCCAGACCTTCTATTCTTGCCTCCTCGCTTTCGCGCACGCTTTGACTCATTTACCTCTTCAGGCTCATACGACCGCTCATTGATGTCGCCCTTACTCGATCCACTCTCAACCCTCATCTCGTCAAGACCTCTTTTTGAGGGCACCAATCTATCTCGAAGAGATGAGCTCTGAGCATTCTTCTCATCTACAGAATATCCATCATCGCCAGACAACCTATCCAAGAGAGATCCCCCACGTCGAATTGATGGTCGCTCCACCCGATCGAAGAAGCTTGAGTGATCCTCCGTCGTGTCAGGTTTCGGATCTCTCGCCGAGTCAAGGAGGTCAGCATCGGGTCCCACAACAGATTTTCGAAGTCGAGGAGGCAAAAGGTCTCCACCAGAAGTCACACGTCGAGACGATGCACCCATTTCATTGACTGGCTGGCGTAAATAGCTGGTAAGTGGCGTCACATTTATCCGCGACTCATTGGAAATACCACGAGTTGGCGCTCGGTCTTCTGGCCTCCGGGTTGATGGCTGGGCCGACGTGTAATGGTCTGGTGGTATTGCAGTGGCAGGCTTATTGCTATCTGGCCGTCCAACGTGCAAATGACGGGTTAATGACGATCGCTCAACAACAGCAGAATGCGCAGAGACGGGGGGTTTCTGGGACACTGGCCGCGGGGATAGAAGACGGTTGTTTACCCCGTTACGCTCCTGCAGACGTGTAGTACCCAAGTAAGGAGACAACTCTCGTTTGCTGCCTCTATCACTCGGCTCTGATACCTATAGTTTCGGTCAGATTTAGACAAGTATGTAAAAATATCATTTTACCTTTTGTTGGTAACCAGTTTCACGTTGAGGCCTACTCTTCTCCGAATCAGGACGAGTGGATGGTCCAGACCAACGAGGGGGGTCGGAAATGACCAGATCAGGGGGCTACATTATCAGTGGTTCAGTTTCTACAAGCGGATAATTGCAAGGCAAGATAGGCACCCGTTCGTAACACTCTTTCCCCGGAGGTAGATCCCTTGGTGGGTTAATCGGAGTCGGAAGTGGATGAGCCGCGTCTGTGCTGCGTGTTGAAGCGTGTCCACCACTCGTTGCGGGATTAGGAGAGATGGACTTATCAGTGGCTGTAGTTGCCGTCTGGTATCCATTTCGTCTCCCAATTGGTATATTGTTCGTGCCAGTAAGTCGTGTAGCCGGCCAAGTCGGAACATCTTTTCCACGTCTTGACTAGAAAAAAGGGGGGTCAATGTCAGGGAAGATCAAGCAATTCAACAATGAAGTCACATTATTTCTTTCAGGTTGCGGCGGTTGTACACGTCGGTCAGCCACATCATCTTTACTTCCTGATCTCTGATCTGGCTGCCTGTCATTTCCGTTGTCGTTCTCGTACGTAGATACACCTCCGGAACGAGGGGGGGTTGGCTCCAATGGAGAAAATTCAGGTCTTCTAGGCGGTATATCATCCCTGCGGCTGAATGACCGCAAGTCCTCAAACCGATTGTGTTCTTCATGCCCTGGTTTTTTATCGCCTCTCGGTGAGCCCTTCCCTCCGGATCTCGGAACCTCAAACACGTCCACATCAGTCTTCATCTCCGTTGATGTGTCGTCCCCAGGATGACGCTGCCGAGGGTCGTACTTATCACGGTATTTGTCACGATCTACATCCACTAAACTTGTGGGAGAGCGAGTATCTGGCGAGAGCCGGCGAGAAGCAATCGAGACATTCCGAGGCTGTCGAGGCAAAGACGCATCAAAAGTTGGCCGTCCAGATAAGCGAGATTGATTTTCAAATCGGTTCCCAGAGGTAAGAGGAGTATGGGGCAGTGGATCTCTGACCCTTATTGACGCAGTCGACTTGAAGGGCGGTTCTTGCGGGGGTAACGGAGCTCGATTGGGGCCTGTTGAAAATTTACATCAGGTGGACAGTGCAGTGCCTACAATCGACAACATACGACTTGAGGCCCCTTCTTCATGAGAAGGGCGAGTGACTTCTTCAGAGCGTAATCTGTCGCCAGGCCGTGGGACTCTCAACTCTGGGGGATAACCATCTGCAGGTTGCTGTGGTGAGTGATCGTCCCCTTCCCTTAGAGGGTGGGGATGTCGTTGGATCATATCAAGATCATTATCATGCTCACGTTCCGATCCTCGAATGCGTTCGTTTCCTGGATCCCTATCCAAGTCTCTCCGGCGAGATAAGTTAGCATCCAGCGGCCGATCAAACTCACGACCTCTCGCATATGGCAATTCTTGACTATCTGTCACCAACAGTGGACCATGACTATGTTTAAGCCTGGGGGAGTGACGGTCACGCTCTGCTTTGTCCCGTTCCAATTCTCGATCAGTTTCCCTACTTTTGCGGCTCGTGTCAGCTGCCGGTATTGGACTTGGCGAATCACCGTGATAGCGCGAAAGGGCAGAAGTACGGTTGTCACGGTTGAAATCCTGACCTTGCAAATCACGTTCTTGATCCCGGATATCGCGGCCTTTTTCTCGTAGAAGATACGGAGGAGGCGAACGAGTTCCTATAAATTCCGCAAAGGGAAATGAATGGAAAGGTGGTAAGAATGGTTTGACGGATACAAGGAGCAAAGGAGGAAAAGAAAAGGATAGAACCAGAATCCACAATGAATGCTAGTGGAGTCAATGTGTCTTCTTGACGTTTTTGTAGTCAAAGACATGTTTAATAACATGCGACAGGGAATGACAACGATGAATCGCGTACATGCCACTTAGACAAGCAGTACAAGTCGAAATCGGACATGGACGAAGAAATATACATGCATCGATTGCATGTGATGTTGGAGGACGTAGGGAGGATATGACGTGAGGAGGCTGATAACGTACTCTGTGCAGAAGAATAGATTTGGTTTGCACTCGATTCAGGTACGTCCGACATCCGACTTGGTGTAAGATTTCGATCCCCACTGCGCCCTCGTCGTTCGTGGCCGATTTCTTCCTTTTTCGGGACTGGACGCCCTGACCTGTTGTCAGTTTGATCCCCTTCACGAGGAAGGCGTGTTGAGCGCTCTTTCTGTTCGCGTTCAGTTCTGGAAAACTTTGCAGGGAGTTGAAGAGGAGGCCAAAACCGATCGTCGTCGGTCAAATCCGACACATATGTGACTTTTGACGCAGACGAACTGGTGTTAACGAATGTATCCCTCTCACGCGTAGAACGCTGGTCGTGAGATTCCTTTTCTCTAGTTCCTCGAGCGCTTGCCGGAGAATTTGATCTCGGCCGCCTCCGATGAGGAGACAGTGATCTGTCATACCGTCCTCTGTTGGATAAAATTTGTGAACGATCAACCAATCGGACTTCTTTAGAAACAGGCTCTCCAGGCCTGTAATGCCGATCCTCATATGTGAGACCATGCACATCTGACGTTGTCAGACGTCTTTCGACCTGTATTTCGGAAGCTGGTGGTTCACTGCGAGGAGTATCCAAAGTTGGGAGAGAAGTCTGAAGGTGATCTGTGTTAGAATCATGGGAGGTTATTTGCTTATTACCAACTGAAGACGCGCTGTGGGATCGGCGACGTGAACTCGCTTCCTCAGGAGCCGCAACAGAGGAAGTGGAATTGGGATGGGTCCAAGTACATTCATGGGTCACTCGATTGTAATAATAGAGATCGCCTTTTCGAGAGTGCCGTGTTTCCCAGTCTTGTGGAAGATCATCAGTTGACGTTGATTTTCCAGAATTTCCGTTCAATTTCTTTATTTCACCGCCTGCTGTATGAGGTGAAATTGTGGTCATGCTCGTCGCTGCAATAATGGAAGGATGAGATGGAGGTAACACAGGTACTTTGGGCGCAACAGGTTTCGGTGGCAATGCATGCGTGAGTCGGGGCAAAGACCTCTGAGGTGAACTTTGACTTGTGGACCTTGTAGGTGATTCTGAGTTGGCAACAGAAATCTTAACAGGGACATTCGGCTGTTCTGGTGTCTGTTGTAATTTGTTGTAAACTTTAGCGCCAGTTGCAACTGAATTCATGTGAGATGGTGGGCCCGCCGGGGGATCATTTCCTGCATACTTTACATATGCAGGATCGACCGCATCATGACGAGAGTATGGATAGAATCCGGACTCCTCCTCCTCGTCGCCTAGGGAGATCGTGTCTTCGACATCATCTTGCAGACCAGTACGGTCTCGCCCACTGTGAGAGTTGTGCGAGAGCCTCCTAGGTAATTCCTGATGTTCTTCTTCTTCGTTTCCCCAGTCAAGGGCCTCGTTTTCGTCGTCCATAGTGTTCGTGGCAGTGGTTGAAAGACAAAGGTATCGTTGAGGAAGGTGGCCTAAGTTTTCAAATTCAATTCAAACTCCGAAACACTACTCTTTGCACTTTAAGGATTCTGTTCTGTTGTAGGAATTTCGGTATTGCTATCCTGCATTATGCTACCATTGACAACGTCGCATTCAATGGAAAATGGTTCTTCGTCGGCTCACACGCATTCGTTTCATATCCCCGTTGTCTTCAAAAGGCTGAATAGGATACATCAAATGGTATGCCGGCTAGGGATGTAGTTTTTCCCGTATTAAATTGTTTAGGACTTTGAGTTTGCGGCGTGGCAATTGACTTACTTATGCCTTGCCCCTCGAAGAGTGTGAGTTTACGCACGAAGATGATATCCACTTCATTAACTAATTGCTATGCACTAGCTATCGCAATGTGTATTTCCATAAACGTAAGCCTTGCGATATTGTCATACATAAACTATACATTTTGCAGAAACGAAAAATACATGGGCGCGGGACGACCCAGCAATTCTCGTCCTCATAGCGGCATGTCTCTGTGGTATGTCGAATGGAATCGCAAGGGACGAAGCTTACACTGTTACCCGTAGTTTCTGCAGTTGCTTGGGGTGTTGTATACTCCTATGGTCCGATGCAGATAATTACTACTGTGGGCGCTATGATCCTACGAGATTTCTTTCTATGTGGATTCGTTGTTTCTACAATACTATGGTGAGTTCATTTCACTTCTATCCCGCCATTTAAATGTCTTAACATTCCAAGGTTCATTTCCAACCGCCTTCTGCTTTCGCCCCCTTCACATTCGACACCAGCTGATTCAAAAGTTGAGTGGGCCTATGCCTTCGACGTTCATACAAATGCCTTTTTCCCGCTCTACCTCACTCTTTACCTTGCCCAACTTTTCCTTCTACCTGTTGTCCTGAGACATAATTGGCTTTGCCTTTGGGTAGGAAACACCCTTTATCTCGCCGCGTACGTTTCCTTCTCCTATTGCGTGTTAGGTTTAACCCCTTGTAACCAGTTTCGCGCAATACATCTACGGGCTTTACCTTGGTTGTAATGGTGAGTTCAGCGATTCGTACATTTGGTTGTGATGCTTGACGTATGATGAAACACTTTACCCGATTTCCAGCCCTCCCATTCCTAGTTCGCTCGGAGTTGCTTCTTGCACCTCTTCTTCCATTATTAGCTGCATACATTGCCTCGTTACTTGGATTTAATGTAGCACAGCATGTACTTGCAGCGTATTTCTGGTAACAAATATTCAGTCTATGGCTCCATGCTTGTAATGAGATTAAATCGCAACGCTGCCTTTAACAAATGGGATAATGGTTGTCTAATTTTCTGTAAACATACCTTGAGGTTCAATCCGTGGCCAAATTTGCAGTGCAATCATTTTATTGTTTTGATCAATAGTCTTGTACTTTCCGTCACAACCACCCTCCACATCCTTTCTTTGCCGGCACTTCTTTCTGTTTTATCATCATTCTTAACTTCTACACTTCTGCAGTTGAACATTGGTTCAGCTTCTGAGTTGAAGAGTCATGAGCACTCAACTCGAGCGTGCGATAGAAAAAATCCAGACAAAGGAGACTCCAACCGTCGATTTTACACAACATACGCTAGAGGATGGCATTGTGGTGAGCACGCAAGAAAGGGTAGTGAAAGACGTGCGTCGACATCTTGCTCATGACATTAACCGATCTTTTTGACTTTCTCTTTTTCTTTATCGGCGTTGTAACGTACAGGTCCAAGCGCCAGCGATGTTGAAGCCAACGTCAGAACAATTCTTCAACAACCGCGGTCAGGACCGGACAAAACCAGACATCGCATTCCTCAAAAATCACTTCTATCGGGAAGGGAGGTTGACAGAGGATCAGGCGTTGTGGATTATTGAGAACGCTACCGATGTCCTCAGGAGAGAACCCAATGTGTTGACAGTAGATGCCCCTATAACTGGTGTGGATTTATGCTCTCTTTATTACCTTCATTCTCTAATAATGTTACCAAAACTAAAGTGTGCGGTGACATCCATGGGCAATACGTATGTGCTAAAGAGATATCTGGTGTAGCCCTCATCTGATGGACCACAACAGTATGATCTTATGAAACTATTCGAAGTTGGAGGAAATCCTTCCGATACGCGGTATCTTTTTTTGGGAGACTATGTCGATCGAGGATATTTTAGCATCGAAGTATGTTTCTCCTTCTGGAAAAATTACTTCAACTAAGTGTCGGACATCGTCACGTAGTGTGTGCTCTACCTTTGGTCTTTAAAAATCTGGTATCCGGACTCACTATTTCTATTACGCGGTAATCATGAATGCCGCCATCTGACTGACTACTTTACCTTCAAACTTGAATGTACGGGTTGTTCTTTCCATCCGTCTGGATTTTCACTCTGACACACTCCTCAGGCAAACACAAGTACACCGACCGTGTGTACGAAGCTTGCATGGAATCCTTTTGTGCACTCCCCCTGGCGGCTGTTATGAACAGGCAATTCCTTTGCATACACGGCGGACTTTCTCCTGAGTTGAATACCCTTGATGACTTGCGAACAGTGAGTTAATTCTAAACAGTTGTTCAGGAATTCATTCTGAACTGAACCTAGCTTGATCGATTCCGTGAACCGCCCACTAACGGATTGATGTGCGATATTTTGTGGTCGGACCCAGTCGAAGACTTTGGGCAGGAAAAAACGAGCGATAGTTTTGTGCACAACCATGTCAGAGGATGTTCATACTTTTTCACGTATGTCTTTCTCCTCAAAACTTCACTCTTCAATCACTCAACCACGTTTCTGAAGATATCAAGCAGCATGTCATTTCCTCGAGCGCAACAATTTATTATCTATCATCCGAGCACATGAGGCCCAAGACGCGGGGTACGTCTGCTTTCACCCCTATAAGTTTGCTCTTCTTATTTGCTGGTTTAGATACCGCATGTATCGAAAAACCAAAACAACAGGATTTCCTTCTGTTATGACCATCTTCTCTGCTCCTAATTATCTTGACGTGTACAACAATAAGGCAGCTGTTCTGAAATACGAAAGCAACGTCATGAATATTAGACAGTTCAATTGCTCTCCACACCCCTATTGGTTACCGAACTTCATGGATGTTTTCACGTGGAGCTTGCCTTTCGTTGGAGAGAAAAGTACGTCCCTTCCACATCCCATCAGGATTGACATATAGACATTTCACCCCTAGTTACGGATATGCTTGTCGCCGTTCTCAACACGTGCACGAAGGAAGAATTGCTAGAAGTTGATGAGGATTTGGCTATCATGTCGCCAACCACTGCCGCTGCCGAGACCGCAGAGCGTAGGAAGATCATCAAGAACAAGATAAGGGCTATTGGTCGAATGGCGAGAGTCTTCGCCTTGCTACGGTACGGACGATTTTGATTAACCTTGTCCGTCTACCCATAGCTTACACTTAAACAATAGTGAAGAATCGGAAAAGGTTTCTGAGCTCAAAAGCGTTTCCGGGTCATCAAAGCTTCCTTATGGGACGCTTGCGTCTGGAACTGAAGGGATCAAGGAAGCCATTAGCAATTTTGACGATGCGTGGGTATTGTTGTTCCTTGAAGGTCACTGCTAACCATATTTTTTTAAGTCGGAAATCTGATATTGAAAACGAACGTCGCCCACCCAAACTCGTCGATGCTGACTCAGAAGAAGGAAAGGCCTTGATTTCCAATTCATTGCCAACTACGCCATCCGAGCCCGATGCCAAAGCATTCGCCAGTGGCGTTCCAGCCAATGGCGTTTCTGAAGGACTCGAAAGGATTATGGCAACACGTGGCACTCCCTTAACTGGAATCAACACCTCTTCACCGCCAGTCACATCTCCAGGCAGTCCAGCTGGTATTCCTTCACCTGGTGGGTTCAAGCGTGGACATTCGAGACAAGCAAGTCTGGGGACAACTATGACGAGTCCCAGTACGAGGAGAAGGAGTTTGGAGAGTACAATGAGCCTTATCCAGGGTGTGCTGGAAGGTGACAAGGAGGAAGATTCCGATGCAGTTGAGACTCTTACAAGTCGGTTGGCCGGTTCTTCTGTTGATGGCCAGGCAGCGGGTGGCAGTTCTACAAATGGACGCTGAACTGTTTTGTAAACACGGATTGATTGTATTTTTCTCAAGATATTCTCGTTGTCCCTCCATCGAGCTGTAATTTTTACGCCTTGCAATTGGTGACCTGGAAACGTTACTACCTCGTGCGGACCAATGCGGGCCCATAGGCAATCTCCGAACATTGAAGCGTTAACTGTTTTGCTTTCTAATCAAGAAAACACATCCTGTTTCTTGAGGCTATCTACTGTTGGTGTGGGCCACTGACTGGACAGAATGTCCACGGGTGTTTCGGCGTTATGATTCTTCTGAACCTGAACGCATTAGAAACGTTGCAGGGTGTCTTCTCCGATTACCGATCGTCAATGCTGGATCCCACGTTATGAATTTAGAAGATAGAAGGAAGCCGTTTCAAAGCGGTTTCTTTCGAAATAAAATGTCGAAGTGAGTAAGATGCCAGAGTTGCCAGAAAACTTCGAGCGACCCGACTTACTGATTCAAACTGGCACTTTTCTCCTCAAGACCTTCGTCATTCAACATGAGATTAGTACTACTCTGAGAAGTCACCAGGAAAGCTGCAAAAATCCTGAAAATTAGTAGGTCTTTTGTGACTGCCAGGTATTCCAACCATAACCGCTACGTGGGCAATTTTGGGTTTCCAGCGTTCTGAAAATTCGGAACCCAGATTGCTGATGCAGCGAAACGCCTCGCTACAAGTCCACACGAGCATGCATATTTCTAATCGGGCTTCAGGCATTAGCAATCCCAATGATCACTCCCAATGGTGGTTTGTCTTCACAGTATCGACATATACAACGAGTCGATAGATTCCGGGGTATTGGCCTTGACCTGCTGACATATGAAGAGCCTTACATAGGTTCCACCGGCTTATGAGCGATTCCTTGGGCCACCGCCTGACATTGTGAAGGTATATTTTTTGGGGTTCATTTGTTTCAACTCAGCACCCAAGTTGTACATATTTTGAGGTCTTAACGAGTCTCATATTGAATGTCGAAATTCAGATTCTATTTGTGGGTCTATCGTAAGATTTTACAAACGTTGGTTCAATATTGCGCAATTGTGTTTGTGCCGATTAGGATTTTTGTGGTAAATACAGGTGATATCGAGTCTTATGACAGTAAATTGCAAATAACCATTGTTGTTGCAACAAAGGTGATCCTTTACTTCAAAGTCCATACTTTCTTTTTAACGCATTCCAAGGTGGCAACGCAGACGGATTGCGTGCGCAAAATTGATTCATATCTTGCTCCACAACCCGATTGATGTCCACACGATTCCAGTGGCGGCCAAGGACGTATGTGATGTCTTGGGCGTCTCGATCGGCGCCACGTCTGCAGGCGGTAAATTAGACGTGCAATGGAAACCAAGCCAGTTATGTACATCACCCAGGTGTTTAGTTTGGCTCGGAGGAACTCAGAGATCGTCAAGAAAGGCACATTTTGCACCATCATCACCGTCGAAGCATCCAGGTGACGAGGGCCAGTTTCCCCAGCTGGCAATATTTCGATCTGAAATAACGCGCAATTATTTTTCGGTCTAAACACTGAACGTGATATGCTTACGTCGATCGACGGAATAGGACGACGATACGTGACATGCAATCTGACGTCGATCAGTGATTAAACTGAATGAAGGCGGCTAAGTAAGTACCAACCTGGTAGTCCACGAAGAATGAGCGACAGCGAAGTCCTCGTCTCCGGAAACGGCATCTCGTACTCTGCGAAAAGGGTGGACTTGATTTTGGCCCATTTCGACGACGCAAAATATTTCCTGGATCATCAAAGAAAAAGATGAAAGGCAGCCCAAAGCTCAAAGAAAATATAATTACATCACTGAAGGTACTTTTGGACAGTACTGCAGTCACTATGTTTCCGTAGAATGCGTGTGGAATTCCTTTGTTTCTGAGAAGAGTAGAGAGTGCGCTGGCAGCATCCACCAGTCTATGAGTTTCGTGCATGGTTATCGGGGGAAAGGAGAGTTTGTTAAGGCAATATATAAACGGTTGTCATATGTGAAACGGTACCTTCCAAGTTGAAGGTTAGGCCGATCTCTAGATATGTAATAAGACAGGCAGAGAACGCCAGCCGCAAAAAGACGGTATCACCGGATGCCTTGACATTCTCATTCGATGTCTGCCGAACGGACATATCCGGTCAGGCGAAACGTTGTCACAACGTTTTCGCAGTAAATTATCTGTGGATAAATATCTGCGGCCATGGAGCCAATCTCTGAATCCAACTGATGCCAGTGTCCAGGGTCATGAGACATGGACTTTGATAATGAGCAATTTCGAATACTACCTTTTCTGTCGCAACTTCCCCAGTTAATCTTAAATTCTGTGCGGAGCTTCTGCGTCTGCGGGAGTGCATACTCAAGTAAACCTTTGCTTGCTCCACATAAGCTCTTGGTGCCACGGAACAAAAAACCTGCCCAGAAGTTAGAAATGGCGAGGACTTCTGACGTCTGTGTCGATGTTCGCTCGAAGTCGAGCACCATTGTAGAATCGGTCGTAACTTATGTCTGTATTAGTGGTAACAGTGAGGTAAATTATGAAAATTCACAAAGGTTTCCCTCCGTTCGGTCAATAGCTTAAAACCATTCTAACCGAGTTTTCTATAGGGGCTTAAACTGCCGGCGTAGATGTGAATAGTTTTCAGTAGAATCCCCAGACGATTTGTTGACTCACAAACTTGCCCACGGCAAAAGTGCATGTGTAGCACTCGGTTACTTACAAGTTAAAATGAAGAATGACTGTTCCTGTTGCGCATCACAGTTAATCTCGTTCACGTGCACTACTTGCTCCACGATCTTATCTGAGTTAGCCTCACACATGACAAGAATCCCAATAGTTTTACCTTTGCAGAATTGTCAGACTGTCAGACTGAGTCAGTTGACGCGTTTTCCTAAACAGACAAGGGTTACTTGCGGAGAATCTGGGGTTAAGTGGAGAGGTGGGCTGGATTCCTGGAATGGCATCACATGTCCACGATCAGTCACAGTCACAAACATCACGCGGACATAGGTCGGCCAATCCCGTTTCCTTCAGTCATTGCTTCAACGCTGTGGTCTGCCGTGTTGCGTATGCATAGAGCGACTTCTATTACTCGTGCAAGACATGTAAACGGATACAATTGTTACAAAGGCCTACATATGCGGTTTTGCCCTAGATTTCAGTCTTGTCGTGACATTTCTATTTTCCATCGTGGTTTTCTCCTGAGAGATAGCTCTAAGCACACTCTCGGTTACTTTCCTCATGGCATAAAGACGACGATTTCAGGAAGCTCTCGGGACATTTCCTGGTCTTGGAAGTCTCGAGTAAGGGAGTTCACAGATATTCCTGATAATGAGGAAGATGCAGCACGGGCTGCCATTCTCGACAAAGTCATGATAGGACGCCAACCTACCGATCTAATGCTTCGTTGTGAGTTCGCCTTGTGTTATGCTATCTCTCTAAACTTCTTGGCTAGGCACTATCCTTGACGCTGAAGGTGAGTTGTTTACCCTCGGCTTGTTCTCATCTTACTTGTCCTTTTTAACAGGCAACGTTAAGACCATCTCCGGCCAATTCAAAAAGTCGGATCTCAGCGCAGAGCATCATCTCAATGTAAATAAACTCGTTATCAGAGTCTAGCTAATGTTCATTTGAGCAACAGGCTCGTGACCTCCGGAAAATTGATTCGAGAATTCCAATCCTCGTCCCAACTATCCTTGTTCGAAAGGAAGCTATCCTGGTATATACACAGTTACGTCAACAAGTTTTTAGCAAGTATTAAACCATCCTCTCCAGGTTAATATACTTCATATACGCGCTCTAGTCAAAGCTGACATGGTCATTCTTTTTGATACTTACGGCTCAGCTGACTCGAGGCTGCATTCTGTTTTCTTGTATCATTTAGAAGTAAATATCTTTTCTCTTTCCAGGTTGACTCGCTTGCTGATCCATTCTCCACCAGCACAACCTGAAAGCAAAAGGAGCCGGGGCTCCTTATGAATTTCGGTAAATCAAGTAATTCGTTTGTCCGTGAATTGGTTTTCTCATTCTTTTGCCAGTGCTCTCGACTCCATTCTCTTGTCCGTTCAGAGCGCTCTAGAAGCGGAGATGGTTTTCATTCGCAATCTAGTTGGTGGCCTTTTGGCGGAGATGGAAGATAACATTGACCATGACCGATTCAAACGCCTTCTACATTATTCAAGACGTCTTTCTGGTTTTAAGAACAGATCACAATTGGTACAGCCTTCTACTATGTCATTCGTGGTAAATTTTCCAATCTTGTTGTAGGTTGAAAAAGCCCTTGATGAGGTGCTTGGTCAAGGTATTGAGCACCAAGCTTATATGTGTTTCAGATTTGCTTGAATTGTTTTTGTTTGCAGACGATGATTTAGATGCAATGTATTTAAGCGATAAGAAAGATGGTAATCATCGAGAAGATCACGAAGAATTGGAACTGCTTTTAGAATCCTTCTCGAAGCAAGTGGAAGAAATTGTCAACGAAGCCGAAACGATCGAGGTTTGTTGTTATCTATCGCTTGCATGGGCACATCGCACATCGGTCTCCTTCAGGGAAACGTACAATCGACGCAAGAAATTGTTGAACTGATCTTGGATTCTAATCGAAATGCCTTGCTTGAATTAGACCTCAAGGTACGTAGTGATATCATGTCATAGACTCCATCTGGCCCATTATACTTGCCACAAATTTATAGGTTTCGATTATGACCCTTGGGATCGGCACGGGAGCTTTGGTGGCGGGTCTCTTTGGAATGAATGTGTGCCATAGTTGTAATTTTCATCATAATTCTTCCGTTAATGAACATACCACTTGCAGCTGCTCAGCCATCTGGAGCAACACCCTTATACTTTCTATGTCATGTCAGGTTTTGCGACCAGTCTAGCATTGGGAGTTGGATGGGCTGGTCTTCGAAGGTAATCTGCATTAATAATTCCTACAAGGGTTATTAACAAACAATGAAATCAGGCTTGCAAAGATTAGAAATGTAGGTCTTTCTTCACACAATTCAAGGAAGGGGTCGAGAGAAAGACCCTGGCTCCCCCTTCCATTGCGCAACAGAATTCCTGGTGGCTGGTCATGACATCACTCTGCTTCGACGCTTCCCCTGCCTTTGTTGGGCCCGTAGATTTTCCTTCTTCCAGAAACCATGTTCTGGCATCTAATTAAAGTGGGGGCGGATGGATGCCATGGGTACAGCATTGATTGTAATTCGCAGATGCTTGATAGTAAGCGGGAACGGCTGCATTGGCCGTTGCTTGAAAAACGCTACATAGCTCTCTCGTTTCTACAATAATTTTTGGTTGAAATGTTCCTGAGAGCCGAAGAACCGGAATATGATTAATTTCTTCGGTCAGCCTTTTGAAAGCGCGATCCCCTTCAAAGGCCGGAGTTGTGCAGATGACCATTCTTCAAGCACTGCCTTCGGCGGACAAGGGAACGCGCAGCATAAATTCCATTTGTACTCCCCATGATGTAATACAAATGCCGAGGCACATCAATTCAAATGCTCTTGGAAATGATTTTCGATTGGGAGGGAAAGATCCGAAACGTTTCCACAGGGCTCTCTGAAAAATAAACTCTCGTGTTTGACAGGAATTATTTACCCAAATACTACATATTATGCACCGCTGTGGACATCACAAATAAGGAGTCCCATGTTTCTTGATCAGTTAATTGATCTCATCAGTTCCAGATAAGGAAATGATGGGGCAAGTTCCTGTTTTAACTACCTACCAACAAAGAAGAATAAGATTTTCAAGCAGAGGAAATGATTTAAGAGCAGGAAAGAATGTGCACTTTTGTGTTGTCTGCTTCTAAAATTGTCGCTGAACAGTGAAGGTTTGCCAATACCTTCAGGTCACTTGAAGTTGAGCTTTTGAATGGAGATCACCATTGCCTCGATGAAAACGCGAGTTCCAAAGAAAAACAATGAATGATTTTTAGTCTACAAGGAAGAAGATACTGCCACTTGCAACGTCACGGTGTCGATGGGGACTAGGGCAGTCGCCGAATAGTTGACGGATGATTCCAGGATTCCGGAATCTCAGATGACACTCTGAAATGATTTTAATACGATGTAAAAGGAGGGTCTGTAGGTTTCCAAGTGAGAATTTGTTTTCACTTGAAGATGAAGTATCAATGCAGGTCAGATGGTATGTAAAACACCCTTCACGGAACTTGGTGTTACAGAATCGAAACATTGTTCTTCCGTAGGCAGCAAGACCAGCTGTTACAGTAAACCTAAACCCATTTGCAAAGCTCATAAAACGCAAACCCCAAACCCCAAGCCCCACAAAGTAGCTCGAGCTGCGAGCAGAACTAAAGCAGAACTGAATTTACGAGGAGAAGAAAAAAACACATGTGCAGGTGCTGCGAATTGGCTGCAGATGAATTGAACGTTGACATCAAAAACTCACGAAAATCACGTTTCTATCAGGGAGGCACAAGGGTACAAACTAATCCAGACCCTAGAAGTTGAATCCCGGGTTATTTTTATCTGCGGAACTAACTGCCCTCACAGACGCCCATGGTATAAATCATGGTGCCATGCACGTTTGTTCATTTTAACGAAACTACCAGGCACGTTCTCGCTTTCTTTTTTAGAAATAATAATAACAGTTATTCATGGAAAATGGAACCCATCGTTTCCACGAAAAAGCTAAAAGTTTCAGAAACGCTCGTCGAGAGCCATGGATGTAGTCAGAAGGAAGAAGATGGTGCAAGATATAATATACAAGACAGACAACTGTCTTAAGATTATCAATAATCGCTGATAACTCGAATTGCCGGGGCTTGAAAGAGTAAAAGGGGAGAACTTAATGCAAATACTAGGTTACGTGAAAGGTATCAACCAAGAAGTGATAACAGGGACATATCGTCAACCAAAAATATTTTTTCGCAGACCGACTTCGAGGGCCTACTTCTGTGCCAAAGGCCTATCGGGAATGAGATAATGCAATGGCTTGCTGCCAGGACCAAGACTATTTCTGTGTGCCAATTCCGATTGACCAAAGTCCTGAATCGAATGTGTGCGTCTTATATAATGGCTAACACTGCTGGATGTCGGTGGTGGAGAATAAGACAAGGGGTCAGGTGAGGGTGAAGGCCATACAGGAGGTACCGAGACGGGTAAAGGGGGAGCAGAGGGTACCGAGGGTGACACATGTTCTAGACTTGGATCATAAACTGGGACAGGCTTGCGCTTTCTCCCGTAGGATTGTCGATACTCTTGTTTAACGGCGTCGCCTGTGGTGTAGCTTCGAGGTCGAGGAGTCCGGGGTGATGCCTCATATCCGCTTAGCCGACTTTGAAGATCTTGACCCATATTCTTTACTGCCGAATTGGGAAGAGTAGGAGGATAAACAAAAGACTCCATAGACATTCTGTTGGGTAACGCGTTATTCACGGAAGAGTCTCGCGTGGGTGTTGACGTGTTGTTGGCTGCTAGGAAGCTATTTGCCGTTGAAGGCGACAAGGAATGAGTCAGAACCGTTTCTGTAGGACGTTGCTGATGTGTTAGGACAGGGAGCGTGGACAGTGCATCATGCTCCCCGAAAGAACTCGGTTGCTCTTTCGAAAGTACAGAACTCTTTTCCGCCATGGCTGCCTCTTCTGAACCGTGGAGGAAAACAGTAGTCCCGATAGAATCGTTGCCAGGCCGGTGATTGGCAAATCCGCCTCGAGAGTCGGTCGAGCCAAGTCCACTCCAACGATGAAAGTTGTTGTCGTCTTTCCTGTGGAGACTTTTTTGTTTTCTACGCTTTTTGATGAACAACAGACAACATGCGAGTATGAAGGCCGAAAGCGCTGCGCCTCCGAGACATGCGCTTAATATAACCCCAATTCCACCCGATCGAGAAGAAGCCCCCATTGGATTTGGATTGGATACTGGTGAAGAGGCAATGGATCCAGCCGTGGGAGAGGTGCTAGCGGAAGAGAAAAAGGACGAAAGGCAAGATTGATCTGGGCCTGCAGAAACGAAGAATGGTTCTGAAGCGGCATTGAACGAAAAAGCTGGCATCGATGCACCGATGATGTACCATCCTGGAGGGACATTGACGGACGACCACGTGAAGTTATAAGTGAGTGTGCCGATGTTTCTACCAATATTGATAGTTATGATCCTCGAACCGACACCGCTGCTTGATGTTACACTCGTTGAGGATGGAGACGGAGCTGGATCGCTCTGCGAAACGCCTCTGTTGGTTACATTAAGGTTGATAGTGCCTCGAGGACCAGCGTAGAACCAGGAGATGCCAATGGATTGGCAGGAAATAGGCAGGAAGCTGTCCCAATTGATGAAAGAAAGAGTTGGAGTTGGAGATGCGCTTGAAGCACTACTACTGCTCGTAGCTGAAAAGTGACATTCAGAGCACGATTTACGATAACAAAGCATCAACTGACCTTGTCTTGGTACATGAACCCCGTTTCTGGCCAGCACATTGGCTACCAGTGAAGTAGCGACGAGGAGGTTTATGACAACCCAGCCAAGGCCAACTCTTCCCATCTTCCCTTTTCTGTAAACACTCAAGTGAAAAACAGGCAGCCCTCTAGGCTCTAAAGATTGTGGTGGAAAAAAGACTCTGCGCAGCCCGTTGTCGCGAACCAAGCTGAAGGTCGATCAAAAAGCGTGGCGGTTTCGTCCGCTCAAAAAGGTAAATGTCCATACCCATCGGGCCATCGGAATCGCATGGGAATTATGATGTGCCTCCTGCCTTGACAATGGTGACAATGCGCTACAATGCTTACAATGGGTTGATTTCTATATTTTGATACTCGACTTCAGATATGTGGGTTGGTGCAAAACGATTTGACCACAACTACTAGTATTAATAATGGCCGCACGTAATGAATACATCGAGTTATGGAACAGGACTCCATCGTTTTCTCGGTGATAGGACACCCAGGCATCGGCGAGCATCTGACACCATCATAGGAAAATCAACTTTCTTGAAGCATGCTCTTTTTATTGCTCTATCGAAGAAAGCATATTGTGACTGCGACGAGAAGGGCTGCAGAACGGTTTTTCAATTTGTCAAGGCAACAGACGACGACTTACCATATAACGCACCCAGCCGTCATATCCTCAAGGGCAGACTTCCAAATCCCGATGTTGTGCAAGCGAGTCTCCTGACAGAGATCGCTGGAGACAGTGGGCGAAAGAGAGAAAGACGAGCTCTTGCGTCGTGTCATCGTGGACAATGGAGTGAAATTTTGCCCCCGCAGTGAGTGGACAAGTGGTATATGTGCCCAGAATGCTAAAGCTACAGACTTGTCCGTGGCAGGTGGATCACTACTTCCCGGTGGAGCTTTTCGATCTCTTGGGTCCCTTGGCGAGAGCGTGTGTTGAGAATTTGCATCCTTCCAAAAGGATCCCGGTCTCTTGATGCTTTCGTCGTGACTGAGAAATAACAATAGCTCAGAATCATGACCCCAAACCAGAGGGGATTGATGTGATCCTTGTTTGTAGCACCAGATGAACGCGCTAAAAAAGCTAGCACGATTTTTAGTTGATGGAGTCAAGACGGATATGAATGTAGATGGTTGATTATAAACGACCGTTTACAAGTCCAGTTATGAAGTTTTGTGTTCTGTTATTCCCCAGAGATTCTCTCCATTAGAACTAGGAGAAATCTATGGCAGACCCGAGGATGAGTCTGAGGAAGAGGTCGGTAAAGACAAAGGAATGGTGGATGCACTGGCCATGGTATCGCCAAAGGAAAGCATCACCGTCTCTGACGTGGGCGGCCTGTCTGATTGGTGCTGCTAAAGAGGATCTCGACATCAAGTTTGCCCAGTAATCTCATATAGACACAGAGTGACCTTCAATGTGAGGGTCCAATGGTCTAGTGGTTATGATTTCTGTCTTACACACAGAAGGTCTCCAGTTCGATCCTGGATTGGACCATATTTTTCCAACTTCGTGGGAGTGATTTTTGTATCCGCAAGGCACCTCGCGACAGTTGACTGTTTTTGTTAAAGTCAGCACTTCCGAAGGAATGCCATATATTGTAACCACATTTCTGTTGGAAATTTGAAAGTAAGTAAATCATTAGATAAACATATCAGCTTCACTAATTGCTTTTGGATACTTACAGTCATTACAAATGGTCTTTGAGATTCCACAACTCTCATCAGACGCGTACATCGCGCTTTGTCTGGTGCTAGCAACCCCTTTGCTGTATAGAGTGGTTTCTCCATTCTCAAATGACGCGAAGAAAGATCTGAGGGACAGGACTCTGTCGGTTCTTCTTCTGCTCCATACATTATACATGTTCCACGCATTGCTTGTTTCGCCGCCACAAAACATCTTCAAATCGCTCGAGTTACCAGTAAATATTCCTCCAGAGTATTTACGTGCAAAATTGGTAGAAGTCTATGGTGGAGAGCAAAACGTTCCGGCAACCTTGGTCAGCTTGTCAAAACGTTTGGGTCTCATGGACTTGAGATCTCTATATATTCGGTGCGGTTTCTTAAAAAGTCTATGCAATTTTGGAGTTGATCCGTCTCTCACTAGTTTTGGACATGAAGTCGTTGCTGGCTGCTCGTATTGTCAATCAACCGATGACTATGCATTGTCTGCTTTCCCAACACCTTTACTCGAATATGTACTTGAGATTGCTTTCGTCGGGGCAAGTATTTCTACGTCATCGTCCTTTGATCTTCCAAGTTGACAACATTTGTCTTCAAAGATTTTGACACTACCACGCGCACCGACATCGTACCTCCGACCTCTGGGTCTAGGTGCACTGCTCGCCTCCATGCTTGCAGAAATCTATTGGACTCTAACCGTTCATGTAATTATTTCACCTTTCGGAAACGATACCCCAATTACGATGGTACCATTTCGTCCTTTCTTCAACCCAATAATAGCACCTGAATGCGCTTTCCTTTTTTTACAGTGGCACGATACCTTTGTTCAGTTGCGACATACCCTTTTCCTCTTGCTTCCACTCTTGATCACCACTTTTCCTTACTTGGGTTTACATCGCATTCCGATCCTTGGTACATTCATACCCGCTTCGTCGCAATCTTCGACACGGTTCCAACTCCAAGGGCAAGAGCTCTCCATACCACCAAACGTTACTCTCAGTCAGATGAGTACGATGACGCTGCAAACCCTGAATCATTTGTTACCGACCCTGCATCTTCTCAAATACACGCATGGTGCTGTTATGCGGTCCCAGGGTGAGGGTGTGCCGTCGTCGTCACCTACTTCCGAGGATGGGCAAATCGAAGCATCATCCTCTTCAACACCTTCATCGGAACCTTCCTTCCATGCACTTTCAACACAATGGTGGGCCGAAGAGGCACGAGAAGGGCGTATCGTCCGGACAGACAGGAACTTGCGAGAAGAATTAAAATTGAATGGTCTGATCTCGGAGGAGGAAGAAGGCGAATTTTCAGAACTGCCGGATGGGCAGTTATTGCTTGGCGCAAAAATGGCGATAAAGATGTTAAAGGAGAGGGGTCTGAGACCGAGCGAACACTGGTCGCACACGCCTACTTCAGCTGAAGAGTCTGAATTATAACATTGCAATTCCCCCTTTCATGAATAATATTTAAGGACGACTGTAATAGCAAACAGAGTAATTAAGGGGTCAGAACAATTAATTTTCATCTTGAACCCGTTTTTGATGAGGAATCTTAAGTCCTCCAAGGTATCATTTGACATGGGTATCTCCTCCTTTGACGACATGGCCGTTTGTTTTGGACTTTTCGTCTTTAATTAACTAGAATGATCCAAGAAGTTAGTCAACTTGTCCATAATAATAAAAAGAACGCACCCTCCGAAACTCTTCTTGATCCCAATGGTGATGGACGTAATGTAGAGAATCTCTGGGGATCCACCACTCTAAAAACAAAAAGAACAAACAATCCACAAGGAGAATGGTGGTGTAAATCAGTCCTGCAAAAGGACCTAATTCCATCGACCTATACGTTAGACAATACAGGTCAAGCGGGGGAGAAAGACGAATTTTCGGTTTTACGAACCTTTCGATTCTCTCCATCAACTCCAACTGTGGCGTCTTGAGAACGGCATCATAGACGCGCTCCGTTCGTTCAGCTACATCTTCCCAATTATAGAATGTCTTGATGCGCTCATGTGCGCGGAACGGGTCGTGTTTCCCACTTTTAATGACTTGGATAGCTTCTGAGATTGCTCTGATGACGTCTTGTAACACCAACGATCGTAAGGGAGTGGTATTTTTTCGCGTCAATGCGAAACTCACCAGCCTCCTCGGGTTCTGCAAAGCTGATCATATCCCAAGGTAAAATCTCCGGAACACCTCCGACTCTCGTCGAGACAACATAGAGACCTGCACATGCCGCTTCGAGTATGGCTATACCGAACGCTTCAGTCAATGATGTGTTCATGAAGATCTGGCCACGTGAAAGAACGGAGAGGACGTCCTTGTGCCTGATAGGACCTAACAGTTCGATTCTGTCCTGTAAAAGGTAATTTTCCCGCATCTGCAGAAGGTCGATAAGTTTGGGGCCATCGCCTCCTGTTTTTTTCCAGAGTGAGTATTGAAATTAGACGGCATAAATAGGGGGTCAAGTAAAAGCATCGCACCGACAACGAAATTGACGTCTGGGAAGAGAGCGCATATTCTTGGAGCGGTTGCTACAAGGAGGTCGACTCCTTTACGATAGGTAAGACGTGATAAAACAACGATAGTTACTGTAAGGTAGAATTAGACACAAAACAATTCTTCTTTTACAAAGAAAAAAAACACACACTTTTGTCGGATGAAGGTGGAGGACAAGGTTTAAATTGCTCCGGTATCAGGGCACTGGGGATAACGTACACACTCTTTCGGACCTCGAGAACGTTCGGATCCTCCTTTCTTCGCTCAAACAACTGACCACGTAAAACTGTATTTTCTCGACTATAAACACAACAACAATTTGGAGATACAATTGCAAATGCGGAAGGAAACGAACGTACCCCGTATGAGAAACACAAATGACAGCACCCACATTCCTCAGAGTCCCAACCATCAACTTATTGGTCAGAATGCTCGCAGCGTCATCAAACCCGAAGAGACTGTGATCCGTGAAAACGGTGCGGATACCCATGAGGTGAGCATGAAGAATGCCCTCATGGCCCAATGAAGAAAGACTGGCATGTGCATGAATGAGATGGATGTGCTCGCGGAGGAAGATGGTGCGAAGGTATGGCAAAGAAGTGAAGAAGTTGGGCAACGTGGCAGACGAAGCGATGGGTAGAAAGGGAATATAATAGACTTTGAGAGACGGTAAAAGCCATCGGATTCCAACGCGGTCAGGTGCATGACTGTGTGTTATTACAATAACCTAACTTGATGAAAGAAAGTAAAAGGTATTTCTTTTTGGCTTTACATACCTTATGCCCTCGTCGAATTAGGTTCGCGCTAAGCATAAAAATATGATTTTCTACTCCACCGACAGCTGGATGAAAGAAATCAGATATCATTCTAAACCCCCCGAAAGACAAAAAAAAGTTCAGCCATGGGTACATTTACCAAAGCAAAGTACTGACACTCACGCAATGGATATCGGCTGCATCTTTGCCACTCATTTCCTGCAGGAACCAGCCTCCTCCCCCTCTTTCAACAAGAGGATTTAAATATATGAAGGTCTAAATCCGAGATTAACGTTAACGTTAAATAACTCGAGCGTATACGTAGAGGAAATAATGGCAGTGAGGCCGGTGGGCCACCGACCCTACTGCTATTATGTGGCCCATACCTATTCTACACCGGAGTGACGATCAGAAGAGGCGAGACCTTCAAGTGAGGCTCGAGGAACGCGTTATAGTCAAACAGTGACAAATTTGAAATAGCCGCATTCCCGTCAAATATTCAGTGTTGGCATTCATCCACAAAGATTCCTGTCAAATCTTTCCAAGAAAAAAAAAGGAATACTGGATAGAATGTGGTACTTTCATATGCTGTACATTAGTCTTGTTTATGCTGTACATTGGTCTCGCTTGCTGTGTCTAGGCTGGACATAACGATCAGAATCCTTCATAAAAGGATCTGGTACAGTGATCCATTTGACCTCGTCATCCGACACCCCCGTCATCTCCATAACTTTCTTCTTCAAAAACCGGTCTCTGTCCGTTTCCTGATACTCCGCGCAGTTGTGGAAGGTAGAGTAAAGATCGTTCTCAATCTTGGTCACGAACAGAAGAATGGCGATGTTCAATTTTGGATGCAGGACCGCGACCGGTCTTATGCCTCCAATTTTCTTGTCTTCAAAAAGAACTCGAGACTTCCAGCTGACATCTGTCTCGTCCGGTGGATGGTACTTGGATTCGGGATAATGGGAAAGCCATTGCATGGCTTCTTCGAGGGTTATGAAGTAACCACCTGCCTTAACAACCATCGATCTTGAAAATGTGATAAGAGTTTTTACGGTACTGCGATTGATATTTGAATAAGTACTAACTGCAAATATCCTACCCTGTCACTTTTATAAGGCCAGAACCTATCAGTGTCCCTAGTATATCGACGCCTCGACTTCAAGTTTATCTGAAATGGTAACCCAGAGCTTTACTCGCCTGCGATGCAGAACTGACTCTCTATTTCGTAGTTTTTTGAATGGTTTTGCGAATGGACGTATTCTTTGGCTCGACGTTGATTTTTTACGTGAAGCCCTATTCTTGCCCTATCTGTTGCGTTGGCAGTCGAAAACGAGCATGAACGTTCGGTTGCTGTGGTTGTGCACTTGATGGGCGACTGCCACCACGGTGAACAGAAATCGATCTCCTTGGAAATGGGCGTAAACACTTCGTTTCGAGGATTATGGTGGTAGTAATGGGTTCTCGTGTCGACACGAGCAGATATACTTGTACTACTGTATTGAAATGTGTTAGACCATAGTTTTATGTTGATTGAAACACTTACTTTAAGCTTAAGTTAGCTCAGTGACATCACGACATCAGAAAAGTAATACCTTTTTCAGTAGCGAACGACCATGCCTTTAGCTGCGCCATACCTCATCTCGCTGTGCGACGCTGTGGAAAATTCGGACCTCTCGCTTGGCGTAGTTTCACGACTGGGTTTCCAGAGCTCGACATTCAAACTCGACGCTGCTAGACTCATCAAAAACATCGTAACATTCTCTCCGGCCTCAGAAAGCGTCGCGATAGAGTTCCTTTTCGAACTTCAAAAGGTGTCAGGCCTCGGGGATTTAGGTATTGTCCCCCTAATTTGCGGATCCTCATTCTCGAGACTCATGACATTGCTTTAGTTGCTCCAGTCACATTTTTGCGACCTGAATCTGAGCCGCAGCAGTGGGGACAAGAAATTTTAGGATTTCTGCGTAATAGTGAGGAAGATGTGATCAAGACCGAGCTTCAGCCAGTTCTGGATCTCGCCACTGAATATTTGAATCATCTTCTCATAGCCAGTATGTCACTACGCCTATTTTTTAACTTTACGCTTAATTTTGGTTGCCCTAGCTCGTAATCCAGGGGGGGAAAAGACACCACAAGAATCTGCGCATCCCACTCCAGATATCATCCGTTTACAAACAATCCAAGAGCTGTTGAGTGAAGCAACTGTCGGCAGGAAACAATCTGCATTGAAAACATTGGTGAGTGAGTTTGCTTGAGAGACTACGGTAGCCCTTGAAATGCGTTTTTGAAGGTCTACAAACGGGACGGATATCTTTGCCCTGTCACCGGCTTGAATTTCAAACCACCTCGTGCTCTAGTTCCAAGATGTGCGCATATATTACCATTTTCTTTCCATGACAGGGTGCGCAGAACTTGTTGAAGTATTCTCTATCTTCAAAACTCTCCCAGCCCCTCACAATGCGGGTGTTGGAAACCTTCACTGGTAGGGCAATCACTGCCAAAATTGTTCGGGACAAGACCAATCACCCTTGCAACGCATTTAACGTTCAAATCGACGCTCATGAATCATTTGATAAGCTCGCGTGGGGAATTGAGGCCCAGGAACAGCCTGGAGGACAGGTAAGCTATCTTATATTTTCTATAGATTTTATCATCTGAATTCTCTGTCTACAGTGGAAATATTTCTTCCGTGCGGTCCTCGATTACCCAGGCACAATGCGCCTCCAAGATGGAGACGAGATTGTATTTTGCCAGGGGGGGAACGGTCAAATAATTGATCCACCCAACCCATCATTCTGTAATCTGAAACTTGCCATCGCGCGTGTTATGCATGCCTCAGGGGCTTCGGGTCTCATTGCTGAGCTCTACGGTGATGATGATGACAACGAGGCAATTGTAAATCAGCCAGTTTACCTGGGTGGACCGCTGGTGTCCGATGATATTCTTTTCTGTAGACTTCATGATCGTCTGCCTGTAACCTAGCATGTTTCCTCTAAGATCCCCTGTAAACGTACCTGTGAATCTAGTGATTGTCAAGGGTTTTGAAACCCGCACGGGTTACGGGTAGGGTACATTGGGGTAAGGGTCCGGGTGGACTTTG
>QDKV01005251.1_pt1 | contig 39451 bp, 50 predicted proteins | sample 1861101 | NCBI WGS metagenome assembly QDKV01 (sample SAMN04275158, study PRJNA302643) | Fungus metagenome, whole genome shotgun sequencing project. | isolation source: fruitbody | host: Mallocybe terrigena | place: Sweden | collected 2013 | reverse complement strand
GGATGGATTCTCATTAAACCTACCTGAACCAGCAAGAATAGGCCCAGAATAGGCCATAAATTGGCCTAAAATCGTGTACCTCATATCGTCAGCCTCACAGGGTAAGGACGGGTGTACACCCGAACCGTCGACCGCCCCGTCCTGCCTCTCAGCCAGGTCGCTGACGGACGGTGATCCGTGCCGTGTGACGGCAGCCGTCCAAACCGTTAGGACGGGTCGGGGTGGTAGCCCTAGTGGCAAGTGGGGTAGACCCATTGACACGCTTCCTCCCAACACACCTACAACAATAGGAATAGAACAGTCATGTCATTAGAATCTAAAAATTAGGTAATTTGTACAAAATGTTAACACAACCCAAAAATACAGTCTAGACATTAGGCGGCCCAACAAATATACCCATCATCTTCATGCTGTGTGCACATTTTCAATCCACTTGCACTGCAAACCATTTCTGAGCTTTAGCTGACGTGTATTCCTCTCCACTTCCTCCTTGCTATGGTATTTCCACAGGAAACCCTCCTTCCCTGGCACATAAAACATGCGATATGTGCGAACACATATTTTGATTTCAACACAATCTTGTGACGACACGTCTGGCACTACGTCGCGCACCGAATCAGGTAGGTTGCTTTGAGAAGGCTCATGAGCTTTCAGTTTACCAAGTGTGATGCAAAACAACATACCGCCGGAGGTACGGCCGCCTAACCCTATGTTGGGGGACACCCTCCGTACACTCTCCCTGAAGCAAAATATATCAGCTATCAATCAAATGCAGGGTAAAAAGGTGAAACAGACCGAAACAAAAGCATCCGTATAGGCTTGCCACCTTCCCGTCACCGCCTCAGAATTATCAAAGCTGGAATCATCTTTTCCGATCAACTGGATCGTCATCCTCTTCGAATCCGACAACTGCAGATTATTGAGGTGAGAATGTTTGCGAGATAAAGAATCCGGAAAGTACCCAGTCTATTCGGAAAACGTTCTCATCCGGTCCCAATATTTTTTCGGCGTGTCGTCTACTGTTGATACGGTCCTGTGTGGTTGGAGAGGCTAAAGATCGCTCGCGCTTCAAATGTTCAAGGAGGTCCTGACTTTTAGGATCAATGATCACAGCTTGCACCTTCAGAAAAAGTCAGACAACGGTCGGTCCTCCAATTACTTGACACAAACCTGTTTAATGATGGCGCCGATAACCTTATCGACGGTCAAAATTTTGTATGCATGCTGTAGTGGGAGAAATAGAAATTGACGTCAGGAGCTGGCATCAATCCATTTGACTAAAACAGACCTCGAGACCGAAAACTGCCCTCGTCTGATCCTCAAACAGGTGTTGTTCAACTTCGTTTTCAAATAGACGCTCGCATAGACCAAGAAGCATCTCATAAAACAGGTCCAGATTCTTATTTGACGTCGATTCCGAGCCGTTTGTCTCATTCTGAACAACATCCGTTGTGCTTTCAGGAGACGTTGATTTCGACTTTGATTCCTGAGAGACGACGAGTTGAGCCGAGATACCCTTGAACAGACTCAGTCTCGAATACAGGATCTTGCATAAAAGTCAGCTCATCAGCATCAGGAGAGTTATTGAGAAAAAAAACCTCTATCAATCTCAGTAGAACGTAGAAAGTTGTATTTGTGAAAAATATGTTGTTGATTTTCGGTGACCGCTTATGGGGTAGAGTCGATTCGATCCTTTCATCATCAACAGGGACAGGCGAGGCAAACCGGGAAACCGCGGGCGATGCTGCTTCCTGCGCTCTTGTCTTCCGACCTGTCGACTTCGCCTGTTCGCTCTTCAGGAGTTTCTTCCTCAAGTCACCACCTGACGAAACGCCCTTAGCTTGGTTCCTCCCATTCCGCCCCCTGACATTCTTAACAGCCACAGAACCATCTTGTTCGTCGTGTGCGGTATACGCAACACCTTCCGCATCGCTGCTCTCGCCCTCTACAACATCATGCACCACAAAGGCAGAATTGAACTCCACTGGGTTGAGGCAAAAGAATAAAGGGACAAACGTCCTTAAGAACGACTCAATCCTCTTCCGTTCTGTGGCATTAAGCTGCCCTTGCGTGCGATCCAAAAAAGACAGTATGAGCTTGATAGAGTCATGCAACACGCCTTCATTATCAGTGAAGAATTCCAACTGATACCTAGGCCTCGTCCTCGCAAACAGAGGATCAATCAACGAAGCCCTCTTGGCCATTTGTTCTTCTCTCGCGGTCTCAATTTGATTCACGAGCGCCTTTGAAGTGATCGCCCGTTTGTCCAACATCTTGAACGAGATTGCCTGATGGTCCAAACTCTTTGCGTAGTTCCTGGCGTCGACCTCTCGCCAAACCTTGTTCCATTCACGCTGAGCACGCTTCCACTCCTCTTCCTTCTGCTTCAAGCGCTGCAAGACAACGGGAATAGCCAAGGCCGGAGTTTCCTGCATAGACGCAACCACATCCATCCCGGCATCGCGACCATAGATCTTTTTAATGACCCTCTGGTTGACAGCTTTCCAAGACCCTCCTAAATTAGACTTGAGCTTGTAGTTTGCCCGGTCCTCCGGACTCATTTGAGAAATCTTGTTGTTGATGGGTTCCAGCGCCATTATAGTCCGCGTGATGGCCTCGATATGGAAATCATATTCGTGCCTTTCCTCCTCGCTGCGATGCAAAGCATCCTCGTAAATATTTTTCTTGTGTGAAATAAAAGGAAAATCTTCGCTTGTCCAGGTGGGATGAGACACCCACTCGTCGTTGAGTACGGCACGACACATTTCGTCACGACCCGAACAAGGAACGCTCGCCTCCTAAAACGGTAACCATTAATTGTATTCATCCATTCAGGACTCATATTCAAACATACATTGACAGAGACTTTGCGATAGCTTCCAAACTTCTCGGCCATGTCTACTCGTCCAGGTCTGACATGCAGGGCTGCAACAACAGGCTTCGACCACCCACTGCTCGTCGACTGTTCGTTCCTGTAGTGTTCTTGTTCCTTTTTTTCATCCCATCCCAGGATATTCAGAAACTGTCTGTAAAGGTCGGTGTTCCCAAGAAAATTACGACTTTCCTTCACCAACCGAGGGGTGTCAATGAAGTCCTGGGCAAAGAGATTAACAAGCTTGAGGAACTCGTTGTATATGTCTCGATCGGCCATGAAAAGCTTGACACGGTCGAAGAAATGAGCGTCATCGTTCATATTCACGCGAGCTGGCTGGGAAAGAACGGGATGGTGTGAGGAACGCCGGGGCGACGACGGTGCGACAACGACATGTTTTGGGTTGTAGGTAATGGGTGTCAAGTCTCTGGCGGGGGCGTGTTTGGGTTTCTACTTGAGATTGTGAGAAGTTAATCAACCCAACGTAATTCAATCCTCACTTTCGTCGGTAATGTCTTATTAGGGGTTTGTTCTTTTTCTCTCTCCTTTTCTGTCGCCTTCCGCTTGCGTTTTTGAGGGAGAGACAACGAATTATTCAATGAACTAGCAACAACGTCAAGTTTCCGGCGATCTCTCTCTTTAGAATGTGCTGGGGTGTCTTCCATAAGCTGTTGGCTTCTGTCAGGCATAAAAATCCGGAAGTCAGCACGTAAGTCAGGAGCGTCTTTGAATAGCCTAGCAATCTGCCTCGAGACTTCCTCCTAGCAATGCGTCGTCATCAGGATATAGTAGAAGAAAAAAAGAACATACCTCGTCAATTGAATCTGGTGTATGATGGTATCGCGAAAGAATGTCAAGGAATTGTCGATAGGTTTCAGGGTCACACCGCTGTTTGATTTTCTGCACATACTGTACAGCAGGCTCGATGGCTTGGCCGTCCATAGCATAGGACCGTGGCTCTGGAGATGCGGGAAGAGGGGCGTTAGGGTCTACATTTGGTCCTGACATAATCAGTTGTTTAAATTTGAGACGAAACTAAAAACAGAACGAACCATAACCATAGCCGACATCATGGCGAGATGTGGCAGTAGACGGGCCCGTTGACCACGAAGACAATTTCAAAGGCCCATTCGTACTTTGCGTTGTTGTCCCATTGGGCGTGGTGACAATGATGCAACCAGCGTCATGTGGATCTGACGAGCAGTCTATCCGATAACCAACAGGCAGAAAAGTGTTAAAACCTCGAATGAGGGTAGGGTGTCCATGGAAGAGGTGAGACACACGCTGAATAACGCCGGGAGTGTCGATTCTGCCAAGTTAAAGAAGTTGATAAGACCATTTATAAATGTTGGGCAGAGACAAACTGTTCGTTTTTAAACTCTTTCATAATGTCGAGAAAGTGATTATACACATCGGGCTGATCATTAAAGCGGCTCTTGACATCGTCCAAGTAGCTGAGCGCATCCGCGACATTCAACGGGCGTTCTGACATGCTTTGGTCCATGGGCGATGCTCTGCGTGAGCGCTGTGGCATTGGTTGCTGATCTGCAGGGTGGTTTTGTTGTTCGACAACCAAATTTGTTGGTTCTGATCGGGGTGGGAGACCAGGAGTATTGGCACGAGGCTCGTCCCGGTCTTCTTTCATATGTGTTTCCGCAATGGTATCAGGCTTCGGTGTGAGTTTCCGGCCATTACTCTGAGTCTGAGAACCTGGGTCTGGCACTACAGCGCTCAAATTCAGAGACTTAATATCTGGTTCTCCAGCAGCGTTGTCGACAGTGATGCTCTCTACGTCCATTATCGTGGTTAACGGCAGCGTTGACGGTGACGAATGGGCCAAGAAACCCAATTGCAAAAGTGATTTAACGCATCACGTGCTGAATATATATTGAAATTGACTATAATACCGGGCCGCCATAGCTGTACTGAGCAAATTGCACCGGTGATAACATGAAGCGGGTTGGTACAAAACTGGCTCGGCTACTTATCTCAAGCTTATGATAAGCCTGAGTCGAATCCCCAGGATATCTGCACTGTATCTAAAGCTGCGTGATAAAACTTGCGCAACAGATACATCAATGAATGATATAGTAATGCCAGATATGATCCTCAAGAAATATGGAGAAAGGACTAGATTTGTTACTGAGATGACAACTTGACATTTTTTACAGTGGGCCTAACAAAATGATGAAAGGCTGACAATATATCTCGAATGAAAGAAACTGACCGAAAGTTACGGCACTTATCTTAGCCGGACGTAGTCCCGGGGATACACTGTCGTTCCTTCTGGTGTGCTTAGAATAATACAACTCGATACGCCTTCACCCCGTGGTTGCAACCGGTAGCCGGGTGGCAGAAATGCATTGAATTCCCTTGTAAGATCTGGGTATCCGTTGAAAAGTGCTGCAATCTGCAGGACAACGTCTCCAGGATCTATCCTACAAAACGCGACATGGTCAGTCAAGAGGATAAAATCCAAGAAAGTAAGGACGCACACATTCCCTTTGAGACGCTTCATTATATCCAGAAACTTGTGGTACTTTTGCGGGTCATTGACAAACTGCGACTTGACATTGTCGACGAAGGAAACGGCTTCTGTTTTTTTGAACATGGTGGGTGGCATTGGATGTTGTATGGGGAGTGCGGCTAGGCTCGTTGGCAGACAAGAGGCAGAGCTTTGGGTTCTTATAGGGTTCGGGTAGGACAGATCGTACGCATTCGATTTAGGTATGTGGCTCCTAATATTGCGGTCCGGCACACCGCAAAATGATTAGGGTTCACATGCTTGCGTTCCGGTGGTTTGGCCGCGATAGTCCGTTGCGCAGATTCGGAAGCATTGGTGGGAGGCTATTAATCTATTCCTGATGATGGTGGGACAAAAAACATTCCACCAGCGAATTATTTTTTTGACAAAAGTAGTTCTCTACAAATGAGATGTCTTACACACTTGAACAATATTGTTGAACACCGGAGTGACAGCATATACCGTACATGCAAGTCGAGGAAAAATCAATGTGGGATGAGATTTGACTCGATTCGGAACTCAGTGATGTCAAGCCGAAATCCGATGTCTTCCCATGCCGGATCGTAATCCGACGGTTCTCCGCTCCTTGCCGTCAAGGCAGAAACCACGCAATACTTACTTCAAAGCCTTGACGCAGACTCTTAGAATCAGTGACCGTACTATAGTCTTAAAAAAGACTCAAGCAGGCGTTTACGGCACGAGTACCCTGTTCCATGTGGCGTTACCCGGGTTCGTATTTACCATACATATCGATTTTCTTGATTTGGCCATTTCTGATGCGCTACACTTGAATCACATGTGCAAGATGCGAAGTGTTGTAAATATCTCAAGGCTGAATGAACTGAATTAAGTATTATACAGTTGAGTTCCATGCAATTGGAAATCTACGACCCACGGAGTAAGTATATCTTTGAGTCTGGTAGTTATTTACAGAGATCTGAGCGCGGCCAGACGCGTTGAATATTTGACTTTCAGAAGGACTTATATGTATTTGATATTGAACTTCTTTGGAATTTTCGGTCCGTCGTGCCTCCTGAGCGTTCTTAAGTAACTGTACTCTGACGAGCAATTTCTTATTCGGGGAGCTTATGTAAGCTTTCCAAAGATCATCGGTACGCTTCGCTGATCATTCTCCTATGCCGCGTATACGGGTCTGTCTGGACCGGCATTCAAACCAACCCTTCGTCGACATCGGGAACGAGGCAAGTCGCTAAGCAAGACCCTGTCCGTACCATGTCAATGAGGGATGAGGAAATATGTATAGATAGGAATAATGAATAGTGAAATTAGGCTTCGGGGCCATCGTCTTCGTCGTATCATCTGCCACTCCGATGGGCAAGAAGCGATCGCAAAGCGAGTGACACAGGATATCCAAGCAAAATATTTTACGCCTAAAGGTTAGCCTTCGCGCCTCGGATATATTTATTGACAATCACCGTCGTACCATCACTGAAATCGTCATACTCAATGGTGGAATGCTGAAGATGATCATCAGCTCTATCTATTCAAGAATCCAAGCGGATACCAATGCCCAACGCACAAGTTATTGGAGCAAAAGTCCTGTGATTTTAGTCGTTGTATAATCCAATCAAGTCAGACGGGTCGAAGGTTCATCCGAAGTTTGGAAAACAGATAAAGGCTGTGGCTCTAACGAAACCCTTCTGACTCCCTCTTCAGTTTGCTCTCCAGAGTGGCCTTGATCATCTCCATTCCCTGGCAGCAACGACAAACTCAAGGCCATCCGACCGATGTCAGGTATCCCATAAGGCGGTGGATTGCGGACGATAGAGCGGTCCGAGAAAGGAATAGATATTCGGCTACACCTCAAAGCAAACGAAATATGACAAGAGAAAGCTGGGTGTATGGATAGGTGGGCCCAGCTATCGGCCATGGCTAGTAGCGAAAGATGCGAATTGGGACAGTAATTCTGTGCGACAATTATGGAAGTCCGGTGCTTCAGCCAGGAGAGTGTAGAATTACATAATTGGTTGTTAAACGAATGTTTATTTTCAGAAAATAAAGAAAGAGCGAACGAAATGCGCCGTCGGCAGTCGTAGTCGAGTTCAAGAAGAATGCTTGACTAATCGAGACTGCGACGCTCACAGAAAGACACGACCCTAACCCTACGATTCTACCTCACTTTAAAACTTCAATGCAGACGCCCAACACTGACCCTGGAAAATAACGGGTTTCGAGTCGATGTCGATCAGAATCACATACTCTGCGCCGAGTAGGACGTTTGACAGGTTATTTAAAGGTACGCGACAAACCTTATCCATGGTCGACACGCAGATTGAATCACGCAATGCATCGCAGAAGACAGTCTGGAGGAAATGAAGGATGTTGTCCGCAAGAAGCTAGGTGTCGCGACCTCCATTCCAATCTATTTTTCACAGTTACGCGGCGATGAATCAGTCGACCTCGAAGATGGTACGTTTGCCACAAGAAATGGGTTACTTGTATCTCCTGCTTAATATCTTCTTTCTCCACAGATGACGATTTCGAGGCATTTCATACTTTCGTGCAGGCCAGTCGTGCAGCTCTGGTAAACGTGGTTGTGGGGTCTGATACAGATTCAGAGGTGAATAAATACTTTGCGTGTGATGTCCACACAAACTATTTCGTAGGTTCTGTCACCTGTGGAGGAGAAGAGGAAAACGAAGAAGTCCGACGCTACTGTGTCTTCCGTTGTCTCATCGTCAGCACTTGCCGACAACTTGCTTCCATCACAGAAAGAGCCCCGAGTTTCATTTATGGGGGCCCCTGGCAATCAACAAGAGGAGAATGCGGCTGTTGTACCTGTAATACCTGACAAGAAGAAACGCAAATCTGTCGCTGATTCCTCTGCTCTTGATCCAGGGACTCAAGCCCCTTCCGATCTTAGCCTGCTTCCCTCTACCAGTGAGCGCATGGAAAAGAAGAAGAAGAAAAAAGAGACACCAGCTACAGCCAGCGACGAGTCGACGCTCCCGAGTATGCATGCGTCACCAGGTGAGTCACTGCAAATAGCATTGGAACTTTGAGCTCACGTTGAAGACCTATTGGAAGGCACCGCATTGTTGTCAAGCACTCGGGGTGACATCCACGCTATTGTGCAAGCACCTGGTGAGTATACAAGGTACACCTCTGTCAACCCCTCCACTCACGGGCACACTGGTATCATAGAGGGTCGCAAGCGCAAGCATGAAGAAGTCGACCTGGAAATGGGGCATAAACGACAGCGTGCCGAGAGAAGGTGGAATGTCAATGGCTCAATTCGGGAGGGAGACATATCAGGATGTTATTACCTGGACCCAGGACAACAAAACGCAGCGATTACGTTTATAACTGCCGTGGAACATGATGAATTCGTGCTGCTTTCAGGCGCCCGGGCATCAGGGAAATCGACTCGGTTACTCTGGCTCCAGAGGGAGCTGGAGGGCGCGACCTGCAAGCCACTGTAGTAAGCCAGTATTGTGCATTTCTGTGCTTCGCATTGACGTACTTTCGGCCAGCTTCTCGTTTGAGGCACTAGACTACGGTGGAACTGTAGCTCAGTTTTGGAAATCGATCGGCTCCGCAATCCAAAGAAGTTTAGGCGATGAGAGTCTGCCCTCGCGCGTAGTAACTCGACGAGCCTTTCTCGATGCTTTTCGCGCAAACAACTGGAAACAGAAAATTGTTCTTCTCGTAGACGAACTCAGTGAATTGCACTCTGCATCTGAGGACATCCAGGATAGCTTTCTTCGCACTCTCCGAGAAATCAGAAATGATGCAAGGACATATGCGATCAAAAGTGTCATTGCGGCAGGCACTTTCAGCATCTTGCGTTTAAAACCGTCTAAATCCTCCGTCTCGCCGTTCAACATCTCAGACCGTATTGACAATCCCTATTTCACCGCAAAGGAGGCGAAGAAACTGTTCAAAGAATTCGCTCAGGATAATCGGATTACGATAGAGCATGCTGTTGTTGAAGACATATGGGCCAGATCCAACGGGTGCGTATATTACTTGTATTAATCTATTATCGCTCATATTCTGTTTAGTCACCCAGGTATGGTCTGTCTATTGGGACGCACAGTCCACAGAAACCTGACATTATTGCTAAACCACTCCTTGACGTTATCGTACACAAGCTGGCAACGATTTCCTGTACAGGACCTGTATCACGAGGTCGCCAGCTACCCTACATTTAAGTCTCTGGAAGTGTCCCTCTTGAAGCCTACAGCAGAGCCCGCATTATCCTTCTTCCGATCTCATTTCGCTGGATATCTCGGAGATGTGGAGCTTGTCGAACGGCAGCACGAGACCCTTGCCGATTTCTTGACAGCAGAAGGGGTATTATTGAGGCCAGACGATGGGAAACCAATATACCATATGGCCTCGCCTCTCTTGGATGGGTATATCCGGACCTCAATTCTTCCAGCCAAATTTTCCCGCACTCCTTCGATCGCTCCCCCAACCCAAACAAAAAATAACGAGGTCACGCTTGATGTCCTCGAAGTCCTCAAAGAATCACTCAAATCACTTGACAAAGATTTCATTCGCTTGGCTGTCTCTCGTTCTTATAAAACAGCACTCGTTAAAGTAGGGGGGTTATCCCGTGCTCCAGTCCCAAGGGAAAGTGTTTACGACACGGAACTCATGGGGGTCCTCTCGAACTGGCTCCGAGTTAATCATGGGTGGTCGGTGACAGGGCAGTGGCATTTGCGAACTCCTTCCGACAAGCGCAAATACAGTGACATTATCCTCAAGAAAGACAATCATACAATCGTCCTCGAGCTAATGGCGACAGGGGATAAAGCCTTTATCCACTCACACATTGAGAAGATCCCAGAATATAAGTCTCTTCTCGGTGCAGAGGAGGCTTGGGTTGTCCATTTCACACGTCAGGATGATTTCCGTCCAGTTTGGCAGACTGAACACGAGCTTGACGGGGTCAATGTGGTGCATTTTTCACATGACCTAAATTTCACGACCGTTCGGATGAACGCACGATTCAAAGATGCTGTAGGTCATGTTACACAAATCACAGATGAGTTAATAGCTGTATGAATTTAAGGCTAGGTTGTCATGAACTCTGAGCACCGAGTTGACAGTTGGGATACCGATGATATCCAGGGCTGGTGTAAGTGTGTTCCCCACATGCCCATAAATCTCTTGTTGCAGGACCCTCGCCCATGGTCTCGGAGGTATCGTCCTGAAAACTGCGAGTGTTGTTTACTCTTGATGATTTTGATGTTGTATCGAGCATCGCCAACTGAAAGGACAAATGTGCCTCTCTCACTGACGATCGTCAACACAATCCAACTGCTGCCACAGCACCGAGCTTGCTGGGGCAGGGGAAGCTGCAAACTCCGCATCTGATCTCCGTTGCTCAAAGACATTTATTCTCACTCGGAGGCCTCACTCGCTTCGCCTTAAAGTACCTTCCACACTGTTCTATCGTTCATAAGATTCGGATTGGACTCCCCAATAGAGTACACGAGAGCAACATGGATCAAACAGCTACACGAATGGCTGGGCGTGCTCCTCTTGGGACCATTTTTTTGATGTGTAGTCCGTCAGCTGCTTTGCATCCAAAGGTCTCGATTATGCAATGTGCATTGGCGGCTACTCTCTGGTATGCTCAAGTTCGTTGTTTTTTATTTTTATTTGCTCACTGTGATCTCGTTTAGCTAACATGATCATGATATCCTGATATATACGCTTGAATGACCAAATTACCATTCACGCCCATCGAGACGAAAGTCCAACATCTCAAAGACTATGTCAGTAATTCCAATCCCTGTGAAACCTCGAAGACGACTATGTCTTCAACCACCTCAGCGACTCTCGACTGGACAAAAGGGATCGTTTTACCTGATCGAGAACCTACCAGGACGTACCATACTCCTATCACTATTTACGTCCGGGTTCGCTAGCGAACCCGAGAAGTAACAAAAGTAGCTACCGCACCCGCCTTTACTTCACGGACCTATCCCAAATCAACACGAAATCTACGAGTCAGCACAATTGGTCATCCTTTCCATGTCCTGCATATCACCTCCTTTCTCCTTTCCTCTCACCTTCTCACTCATCGAACGCTGACCTGCCACAGGGAGGTCAGCCAGGTGAGTTAAATCATTTACGGATATATAGTTTGCGCTCAACTACATCAACAGCACCAATGTACAGCTGTACACAACTTCGAAGGAGTGAATGGGTGATATGCTAATAGTATGGGAACGAAAGGTCATGCCACATTTGCGAAACACACTAGCACGCGGCGCAACTGCGTGGTTATCGGGTTGGACGATTTAAAAAAACTTCGAAATCCTACGAGCGCCTAATTGGGAGCAAGGTTCGTTTAATAGTACCACCAAGAGACTATTTAAATTAACACGAAATGTTTGAAAAGTAGAATCAAACATGAGCCAGCTGCCTTCTCACAGTCCATTTCCATTCTCTACATGTCCCTGAAGACGATCACCTTTGTAACCTTCCCCTCTACCCCCATGTCGATGGATCATTTGATTTCGCCGTCCAGTTCATTGTCCGTTATTGTTGCATTCCGGTCTTCTTTATCGAAGTAAAGACTTTCCGTTCGCTTAAGGAGCTCTCAGCCCGGGGCAGCGGTGACGATCAAATGCGTCAGAGGGTCCGGGAGTTTGCTTCAGGCACTATCTCTACACCAACACTCTACGGTCTCAGCGCTTTTGGCCCTCAGTTTTGCGTTTATGCGTACAACTACGCTAGGACCCTCGATCCGCCCGCAATCGCCCGTGACCCGGTAGTCAACGACACAGCGCCTGAGGCCCAATGGGCGTACAATTTACTCGAAGAAAAAGGCGCACCTCAATCCCACTTCCTCGCAGGCTGTTACCATCAGCTACTAGTACTTATCCTACCCCGTAGTGCCACTTGCCTGGCGTCAATCCACAAGGTTGGTCACAGTCACCTCAGCCTGGGCGCTTATCGTCTTCGTACCGTGGCATCTGAGAGGTCACATAGTGGCAGGTAAGAACTTTCTCTCTCTCCGTCATTTTTACACCTTTTCTAACATTCTCAATCGCAGTAGTGTCCATTTCTGGTCTGCTACAATGTCCCATGGTTCGATTTTGCTGCAGGAAATTTGGCAGGGTTATGTGAGAGGTCACATAGTGGCAGGTAAGAATGTGCCCTCTCTCCGTCATTTTTGCACTTTTTCTAACCTTCTCAATTGAAATAGTGTCCGTTTGTGGTTTGATACAAGGACCCATGGCTCGAGTTGCTGTAGAAAAGTCGGCTAGTGGCATCATGCCAAGCCATGGCTTATCTAAGAGTAAGACATTAAATAGTAAACCACAGTCTGAGTCCAAATCGACTCTCCTTTCAAACGTCGACCTACCATGCCTGGCGTAGTATATCTTCGTGTCAATCGGAGATTTTTACTCCTACCCAATCCTCCCACTGAAAATCAACCCAACCCCGCATCATCTCCTCCTCTGGATGGAACTGGCAATCTAAACGTAATTGCTGGCCCGCTTCTTGATATACAAAACTTTGCTGGTACCACAGTTGACTGGCTCATCCGTGTGGCGAAGCTCGTATTGGATCCAAGAGGAGCTGGTGCTTTATACACGTTTCAGACGGGGACAGTTCAATACTGGTTGAACCAGGAGATGACTGACTCTTGGAGGCAAGTGGCAGTGGGGGAGGAATTGGCGTCGACCATCTATGAGTACCGCCGACTAGACGGTCAATTAATGGACCTTACAAGGATCTGTGATTGTCAAATTGACCCTGTGGCAGCCCCTACACGAGAAGAAGCAGAGTTCCGCAAAACGTTTCTTGCACAGCACACCGAGTGTATTATCTCACGAGCGTCGTATGATAGAATATTGACTGCGAGCCACTTGATCCCGGCGTGCCTTGGTGATGAAGTTGTCCAATACATCTTCGAACGCTTCACTGGTCTTTCCAACTCAGTCACAAGACATCATCAATCCACAGTGGTTCCTCTCAATTTATTTTTCGATGCCTTCGTGGCTGCATTTAATTTGGGATTTTGGAACAGGGGGGATGTATGTCTCTTTTCCTTGCATACTCTGCCTTGCATTAATGTGGTACTCTGCAGAATGAATACGAAGTTCATGTTTTCTTACCGCACCAGCTGAATATTAACGGCTTTCCACAAGGACCAAACGACACGTACCTCCATCGCTATGTCATTTCTGTGGGGCCTGACCCGCCCTCTGGTATATTCGCCTGGCACTATGTCCAGTGCGTTTTGCGACGGTTTGGGACAGAGGAATATCGAGCTGTGAAGAACATAGTACACTTTGCCTTCCAATTTCCTCCAGCAGGTGATGAACCGGAAGAATAAGGAGACGTTGGCAATTGGTGCCGTCAACGACATTGAGAGTTAACCATAATTATCTTGCCAGTGTCCTTGCATCTCCAAGTTAGAACTCCTCTTCGGTTTTTTCTTGACGAAACATTTGACTTCCTTTGTATCTTGACTTGTTGCTTGCTACTCCCCAAAGTTTTTCAACTCGCTCAACTGGCAACGGTGACTATTATGGCATCATCTTATTCAGAGGATAGTGCTCGTGCGCCATAAATCATCTGTGCCCTCAGTCGGAATTACTTTTGCTGTCAATGTTGGGCTAATTATAAATAATCCTCCCCTGTTCTTCCAGAACAATGTCCACCTCCACTAGTGTCAATTTTCGTTGGGAATGACCCACCCTGGCGTATTCGCCTGGCAGTACATTTTTCAACGATTTGCGACACCGGAGTTTCGAGCTGTGAATAACATACACCATTAAGGACCGATGATCAGATAAGGGGATTGGGTGCAGTGAGTTTATTTTATCTAAAGAGAATTCCACAAATTCCATCGTTGTGGGATTTTTCAATCGGGAGGCTTATGAATTTCTTTTTTATTTCTACGCCACACATAAAACATTTTGGTGGATTTCTTACATAAATGAAAAGGAGAAAGATGTCCGAGTCATCCGTCCTACAAATTGTGGTCTTTTCGATTTCTTATTTTGAAAAATCTCGATGAACTTAGACTTTGTTGGCTTACGACATCCGGATTGATGAAAATGTGTAAAGTTGACCCGGACAGGTGTCCGTCTATTGAATACTCTTCGTGCGATCTCATACAAGTTGCTGCTCTTTTTCCAGTCAAATAAAGCCCCGGGCCAAATTTCATACATGGTCCAACACCATGACGTGATACTTACCTCACCGCAATGGTCAATCAACGATTCAAAAAACAAAGGGAATGGAAGAGCCGAAAGAAAAATACGTAAACATAATGATTGTGATATATACAATTATATTCTCTTGAGGTCTACATTCTCATATAGTATTCATGTCCACAGAAGCTGGCATGTCCAAACCAGAGATCGCGGCAAGTACATTCTTTACAGCCAATGCAGCCATGTCCCAGCGTGTCTGCAGCGTGGCACTCCCGATATGAGGTAGTATCACACACCTTGAGAAAATATGAACATGATGTATTGCACGGAACATCAGAAAAATCAAGAAAATCACCTGGGTTCCTGAATTAACGGGTGATCCGTCTGGATATTAGGTTCCCCTGCCACAACATCCAAACCCGCCGCCCAAATCCATCCTTCTCGCAGGGCCTTTGCTAATGCATCTGAGTCAACCACACTGCCTCTACTAGTGTTTACCAGCACAGCTGTCCTTTTCATCTTCCTCAAAAATGCTTCATTCACCAAGTTCTGTGTTTCCTGTCCTCCAGGTGTGAGCACAAACACAACATCGCTTTCAGAAGCAACGTCTTCCAGTGGCGCTCGTCGCAATTGCTTGAGTCCGAGAGATTGGATGAGAGATGCATCTCGCTCCGGGTTGGGCCGGGAAGAAGGTTTAGTTGCATAGACACATTCAGAGAAGCCAAAGGGGGTTAGTCGGGATAGGGTGGCCTGGGCAATGCGTCCGAACCCAATGAAACCGGCTACACGCCTCGGAGAGGAAGCCGTTGAGCTTAACTGGACACCACAGAACGAATAAGGGGCCCAGCTGTAGTGTGGCCACTTCAATGGTAGATTAGGCATTGGAAAGGAGGAGCAGCTGGTCACCATACATTTCCTTCGTTCACGAAAGTCACTGCTTCACCTGCAAGGCGTCCTGCCATGAGAGCTAACATGACTGACACATCTGCGACTTAATCCAACGAAGTATTGACCATCGATTGGAATGGAAGGGAAAAAACGACTCACCGGCGTCTGTCAGGACGTCAGGAGTGTATCCGAGTTTGATATGACGTTCAGCAAGTTCTTTTAAATTGACGTGCTCTAATATTGCGAATTAGTGAGGGAACGTCCACAAAAAATTTTTTTTGAAACAAATTCACCGTAACCAACGGACATGGTGGAAACAACCTTCAACCGCGGTCCGGCTTATCACTAGTTAGGAGATTGAGACAGGAGGTTGCGAATCGCATACCCGCATCTAGGACTTCGGCGTCAACCTTGGAAGTTCATTTTGGTACTTTCAAAGGGGAGGTAATAGGGTTAAAGAACAAACTCGATCTGTGACCAATACTATGAGGGCTGTTGCACCCAGCACATTATCAAGAAGCCATTTCCGATCGCAGGCAGAATCTTGAGGCCAAACAACAATCTTTTGTGGGTTTCAACGAGTGTAGAAGGAGGGATTTTTTGCTGATCTACCTCGTAGGGTCCAGGCCCCGAATCAAAAAGTGTCATGATATCTGGACCAAGGTTCCTTGTCAGGATGATCTTCTGCAGGCTAGATAGAGATGTCGTGAGATGAAGATCGACCCAGAGTATGATTCAATTCGGTTAAACCTAGAAGACAACAGTTCCTCTCCCATCTTGAAAGAGCGAGTGAACTCGAGCTCAAGAAAGAACAGCGATTGAAGATCAAGCCGGGCCGATGTTCCGGAAGGTGGCTTGCTTAATAACTTGATAAAAGCTGGACCATGGGCACAAACTAGATGCGTAAGGCCAAAACCTAAAGGTAGAAACCATACGGGACTCAAAGTTAATAGCGACAAAGATAAAGTTCTCCCCCAGTTCTCAGTGCGCTTAAACCAGTGGCTGACCCAGGAATAAGCCAATGTGATACGAAAATTTCGACCTCTTGATCACTCAGCGGTTTTCATATTTCCGGCAAGCGCTTTTGAATTTAACTCGTTCAGACATCCTGTTGTAAGATACCGTTGAACGCGTTTCACTAAGCACGCGACGTAAACTGGCGCGCATGTGACTTGGACGCGGAGGGCGTTATTTATTATTCTTTGTTTCGTCACATGAGAGGTCAACTATCATTTCATCATGAAATCATCTTTCACAAAGCCATCTCGCTCGTCTCGTTTCCAAGGACATAATAGCTCAAGGCTACTCACCGTCACCACAGAGTTAACAATGTCTTCTAACATTCCGGTATGTTTCCTGTGGAATTTCGGGATATTTTGAAATCCACTCAACTGACGACGTTAGGCACGTCGTGTGGCACGAACAACGCGAGCAACTGTGGTGAAAGAGAATGAAAACGCTAATGCACGTTCATCGCGAATCGTGACGCGAAGCAAGCTTGCTGTCACTGCGTCAAGCGCTGCGGGTGCTGCTGCTGGTATCAGCAGGCCTACTCTTGCCTCCAAAGCAAAGGCAGCAGCCGCTGACAATAAAGGGGAATTGAACGCAGGAAAACGGAAACGTGAGGCTTTGGGTGAAGTGGCTGTTGCGGGCAACAAACCGACGGGTCCTGCAGTGAAAGGCAAGGAGAAGGAGGTCCTTGATGGTGTCATTCTCAGGCCAAGGACTACCACCGCTCGTCAACCCCTTCGTACTGTTACTACCCGTCAGACAAGAACAGTCTCCGTAAAGGAGGATGCGATTAAGCCAATTAAAGAGGAAAAGGAGGTTCGAAATGATCGTGCTATGGTTGTTGATCCTCCGGCTCAAGTGCCACTTCCTGGCCTCGTTACCCGTCGGTCCAATCTATCATCGAAGAGTATATCGGCTGCTGGAGGCCGCAGGAAAGATGGTCAAAGTCGTGTCTCTTCGCGGACCATTCCGCCTTCGCACCACAGAATCGAGGAGGACGTAGACAAACCAGCACAAAAGAAAAGACGAACATCGCCAATACCTCCAGAAGAGGATCCCCGAGCGCTTGAGGAGGCCCGCGCACAAGCAGAGGAAGATGCTCACGCCGCCAGACTCGCTGACGAAATGGAAGCCTTTGCTAACGAGCCTGAAGCTGATCCCGAGAACTCGCCTTGGGAAGACCTCGACGCCGAGGATAGCGACGATCCTCTCATGGTGAGCGAGTATGTCCAGGATATATTCAAGTATATGAAGCAGCTAGAGGTAAATTAATTTGCGAGCAAGGTGATCTGGGTTGTGCTCACCGTTATGCCTTCTCAGATGACGACGATGCCTAATCCTAATTACATGGAAAGCCAAAAGGAACTCGCCTGGAAAATGCGCGGCATCCTGACTGATTGGCTCATCCAAGTTCACGTCCGCTTCCGTCTTCTACCTGAAACGCTATTCCTTTGTGTGAACATCATTGACCGCTTCCTCTCTGCTCGTGTCGTTTCATTGGCAAAGCTTCAATTAGTTGGTGTAACGTGTCTGTTCATCGCTGCCAAATTCGAGGAAATAGTGGCACCCTCCGTTTCTCATTTTTTGGCCTGCGCAGACTCCTCGTATACGGAATCCGAAATTCTGCAGGCTGAACGATACGTTTTGAAGACGCTGGACTGGAATTTGAGTTATCCTAACCCCGTACATTTTCTTCGTCGCGTCAGCAAGGCTGATGATTATAATGTCAAAGTTCGAACACTCGCCAAATACCTTTTAGAAATTGGGGTCTTGGAATGGCGGTTGATCGCCGCTCCTCCCTCCCTAATGGCAGCGGCCTCAATTTGGCTTGCCCGTCTAGCGCTTGGAATGGAGAACTGGGTAAGTAGCATTGTTGTCATTTAGAACTGTGAACTTGACGTCTCCACCGCAGACACCTAATCTGGCACACTATTCGTCCTATAGAGAAAGTGCTTTGATTCCAACCGCAAACTTGATGTTAAATTATATCTTAAAACCTATTAAACATGAATCTTTCCATAAAAAATACGCAGGAAAGAGATATTTCAAGGTATGTTTCTGAACACGTTAGCATCACAACATATCATTAAAAGTCTTCTAGTCGAGTATATTTATGAGAGAATGGGCCTTGGACCGATGGACAGAAGGTGCTCAAATAGATTTGAGCAAAGAACTTTATAGGTTAAAGGCAGAGATTAAGCTGGAACGCGAGGCGGAGGAGGCGGCTCAGCTTTTGCGGGAAGACAGCAAAGACTTAGCGGCAGATTATGCTGCATTGCAGCAGCTTCGCATTCGATCGGGCGCAGCGTAATTCCTGTCATCCTTGGTTGAAAGCTTTTCACAGGAATTTTCAATCCGCCACATTTCTACTATCGACGCGTTTTGTCCTCTCACGGCTTGGACTGTCATTGATTTTCCAATACGGACCCTATGTATCTTCCACAATCAGCAATTGTTACCACATTCAGGCAATCAGCATCACCCACTATACCTCATCATGTTTTTGTGTTCTAGTTTCATTTGACAATGTTCTTCTCGCTTTTCTGTTCGCCGAATCAGCTTTACAATACCGGTCGGCAAAGATCTATCGATTATCCGCATTGCTATTCTTCGCTCTCGTTGTGGGATTGCTTTCGTTCACCGTTCAGAAATCGTGTGGATTGGTGTCGTCAGATGCGATGTTTTCGTTCCCGTCATTTCAACATGGTTCTTTCGTCATCTATCGAATCTTTGGCTGGATTGGTGCTGTCGGTACTTGTATTGTTTAACAGCTTTCTCCGTACTTTTAGTTCATTGGTGTACAACTTTAGTGTCAGTTTCCAAATTCAAATACGTCTTGGGAGTGGTCTACCTTGATGAAGTTGGATATTAAATCACGGCTCGAAATGATAAGTGTACTTCTCTATTACAATATAAAATTAAACTACTAATTCCCCTTCCACACTCTGAGGCTCGAGAGCAAGCTGCTCCAGGACAACATCATAGCGTCCGCGGTCGTGGCCTTTTAAATACCGAAGTAAACTAGCACGTTGGTGAATGAGTCTACGCAAGGCACGGCGGTTGCCTACATCGCGCTTGAAGGTTGTTAAATGTTTCCACAGGTTGCGGATTTTGTATGTTAACAATGCAACTAAACGAAGAATTAGAATTGGATTAGTACTCGAATTAGTATACACGCACCCTGTACTTCAGTCCTTCCGGAATCGAAAGGGTTTTCAGGGGTCGAAAACGCCTCGATGATCCTCCTCCGGTTTTCGTAAGCAATGCCATCCGCGTTCGCGTTTCTCAAATCGAGAGCCTTCGCGAGCAAAGTTGCCTTATGAATCTCCCGCTCATTCTCTTCGTGTAACATCTCCTTCGACGGCGTTTGAATCAATTTTTTTGGGACGCCATGCGTTATTGAACCAGGTGCAGACTGGGCATATTGGCGGACCTGGGTGATCATATGGATTGTCGCAATTGGCAAATCGTCAAAGAGCATCTTCTTCTCTGCATCCTTAACTCCATAACCCAGTTCTTTCGGTATTTCAATATTGCCAACTGATAATTTCTCTGTATGCAGCCGTGAAGTCGATAATAGCTCCTCGTTAACAGTGACTTTCGAAAGCTTGCAGTTCCCCCATGTCACGGCTTCTTCTGTGGCCCGAGTGCCTAGGACAACGCTCGGTTTGCTCGCCGATGCTTGCTTAATACGTTCATCAGTACGAGCTATGTTCTTCTTCTTGTTGCGTGCGTTAATGCGCTTTGAAGCTTGGGAACAGCTGATTGAGGAGGTATGAAAGTAATTGTCCGAAAACAATGTAACGAACGGAGAGCTCGCTATAAAATATAAGGTTTTGAAGTAAAAGGTATGTGCAGCATTTTCTTACTTCTTGTGAGCCCTTTGGGCCTTCGCAACATGTTATAGGGCAAAGCCTCAAAGAAAGATGGTACTTAGACGTGGTTCCAGTTTCGGGCCGTTAATTCCGACAACGAGTAGAACCCAGTGGGCCATTTTGGTGTCAGTTTCTCAAGGATGTCATAAAACAATCGTAGGTAAATAACTTCCTCATTCACGGCTTAGAATTATTGTCTTCGAATATTATTATACTGAAGTCCAGATCTCAGCATCATGCCACCAACGAACTCGAGTGTTACTAAGTGAACATTCTACATAAGGGGGTACGAGTTACAGTTCCATTTTCTCCTCCCAACCGGGGTTTTTCTGCAAAACCACAAAACCTTCCAAAACGTGGCTGAACGGGATATACTCTTCCGTAGCCAACTCTGCACGTTCTGTGGTTCCTAGACGGACAGGGGATTGATGCGTCTGGAAGCCCGAAATCGTCCTGGGCTTTCCCGCCTGACCGACAACATCAATAGCCTAAAAATCATATGAGAGTTTGGCACATTAAACTTCACAGAAAAACTCACCTGTCCGACGCGTACGGTGACAGCTTTATTTTGTAGCTTGTCATCTAGCGTAATAAGGAAACGGGGGTACATCGCAGGTGTCAGGAAGTACATCATCCAGTGATGTTTGTCCAAAATAACTGAAGCCAATTTAATACCTCAAATATCTCTAGCACAAGCGGATGCACTTACAAGCTTTAGCATCTGTGAATGCTGTCAATGTTGCCAACAAAGCAGCAGTAGCAGGTCGATGCATGATAGTTCGATCGCAGAAGAAAGGATTTAGACCGATCGTACCCTTTCCCATGTGCACCAAGCCCTGGGCTACACGAACCATAAATAGGGTATCAGGTTCCTTCGCGTAATATCCAGCCAGTTGCCTAAGCATCTGGGCAAGACGAGCGTTGTTTGTACCAGCACCTACAAGACCCATGGCAAATATGGCATTAATTGCCACTTGTAAGTCATTGTCGTGGCTATACTTGGAGAGTGTGTCGAGAATAGGTAATTGGGGATTTGACGTGCTAACTAAACCAATAGCAAGAGGCACAGCTTTTCGTATAATCGGTTCACCATAGTGCATCTACAGAGCAGTTGAAAGGTACGACGACAATCTCAGAGAAGCCGACTTACGAGATGGTTGAATTGGCGCAGTGACATTTCAGCACCGATGTCTTCACCCATCGCAATTAATGCTATGGCAATTACGGCAAACGCTTGGAAGGTACCGTCTTGCTTCTCGTCCTTCTCGTCTTTGTCGTCCTTTTTCAGCGAGTCGACGTGCTCATCACAATAATGAAGCATCGACTGGACCTTCAGCACATTTCCTGTCCCTGCGAATGAGCAAGCTTCTACTAGAATTTGTGCAGTTTTTGATATGGGGTGGTCAATGGCTTTCAAGGTCTCTATTGTTGCATCTGAAGCGTCTTGAAGACCTGAAAACGGTGAGGAGTTGACTCAGAGAGCGGAAGAATTTGAAAAACTTACCAAGATAAAGAAGGCCCAAACCCAAGGTCATGAACCTTGCCCACTTCTCATCCAATGACTTGTCACCTCTCTCTGATTTGTCCATCAATGTCTGAAGGATGGTCTCGGAAATCTCCCCATGCTGGCTACCGACGAAGATAAACCCAAGAGCCAAAGCAGACAAACTGGCAATTTCCATCGACACTCCATCGTCAACTACATGTGGAAGAAGAAGTGGTAGGATGTCTTCCCGATGAGAGCCGGCATAAGCTAAACCAAGGCCAATTATTGAACTGGTTTTCAAGGAAACGGAAGGGTTTGTCGTGTATTCCCCGAGTAGATGGAAAGCATAGTCCGCTTCCGTCCGTACGCCAGTGTTTAGCATCCCAGTTGCTAGCAATGCACCAGCCTAACAGAGGTTATGTCAGTGCTGCATTAAAACAATTTTTTTCAGAGATGAACCTTTATGTGCTCTTCGGCGGAGTAGGTGTACTTGTCAACATGACTGATACCCACGTCCGTCTCCCACAGTAAACTCAGACCAAGAGATGCAGCCGCACTCATCATACCTTCGCGAAACCAAGGTAAGTAGCCGGTGGAGGGCAATTTGCAAAAGCATACCATGATCTTTGTTCTTGTAAATCCAACTGTTACCTTCCTCGGCCATGACCATCAATTTGTCGTTTCCGAACCCAGCATTAACAAATGCATTTACAAAAGTTCCAGCCAAGTTAGCACGAGCAGAATCAATGTTCACTGAAATCCCTCCTATTTGAAATGGTAAGAATAAATCGGGCGATAAAATCAAGAGTCCTACTCGTATTCTCAAGATGTGACTTGTATACATCTTCCAAATTCTTGGCCTCCTCAACACCCAATTCCTTCCCAAACGCTCGGAATTGCTCACTTATTTTTGTATTGAAAAGACATTCCTGCAGATCGCTCTCAAATGAGTCTTCTGCCTCTTCTTCAGTTAAGGGAATTTGGAGCCACTCGAGGGGGATTTGAGCACGAACGATTAGGAATGCTAGTTGACGTTTCATCAAGCTTGGAAAGAAAATCAGTAAAAATTCAATGCGCGGAACGAAATGCTTACGGATTCGCTGGAGCACTAAAATCATCTCTTATGAGGTCAGGATCTCCCAGCCGGATAGCAAGTGACAGGGCTTCGGGAAATTTGTGGTATTTCACGTAAATTGCATGGGCAGTTCGAAGGAAAGAGACGTCATCGGGAGGGGGCAATAAATTCACACATCTGAATATTTCTATAAGGATACAGGGGACTGAGTGCTGCCTCGATACGTACCGAATCATGTACTGGCATACTCGACCGTATGTATTCTCGTCCACGAGATTAGCAATATCAGCAATAATTTCCATTTCCTCTAGCAGATCAACCGCGTCGGGTTCCGCATTATGGCTCAGGAGAAATTTCGCGCATTGTCTTGCTAAATCACGCAAGTCGTCTATCGTTCCAGGAAGTTGGGTTTTTGGCGTTTCCGCTGTCTCAATTTCTTTGTCTTGCACCAACGACTCTTCTTCTCTTGCTGTGAATTCTTCTCCTAGCTCTGCTGCAAGATGTCGAACATATTCATGACCCCATGAGCCAGGATCAGCTAGAGGGGAATCCGAGAGTCGCGAGGAGGCGGATAGTAGACGGTATCGAAGGGTGCCTCTTGGTTGTGTATCGGAGTATGTCATAGCGAGGACAGAAAGAATGTCAGCAAACAGACTCTGTAAATGAATTAACTTGCGATCTGAGACGAAAAAAAGGGCATTTCCCACCTTGTCCTCAGATGATGGCCAGCTCTCATAAAGAATCTGAAGATCGGGGTAGTGAGGTCGAAGAAATTTTAGGGGTTTGGGTACAGAAGTCATGGAGGAAGTAGATGTTTTAATTAGCGTCCGCAGGGTTTCCAAGGTGGGGCGATAAAGTTCAGTGTTAGATTCCTGATGAAATCGTCCTCAAATTAGTTCATGCCTCAGTAAAATTATATCTTTAACACCTTTAATCGTTCGACTAGCATCTCCAACTGATCCTTTAATTGTTGATCCTCTTCCGACTAAAAAACATTAGTTTATTCTCTTGGTCTTCTCAAAATTGAATACGTACCAATTCTTCCCCATCTCCTTCTTTCTTCGCATCTTTGGTGGGTTTCGAAGTTGAACCAGGATTTTCGCTCTCTGGTTCATCCTTCTTCTTTGGATCCTCAGACTGCACCTTGATAGAGAACTCCTGAGCTTTTGTCATGTCTGTAGGTTAATGCTTGACCGCATTCAGAGTACGCGACGCGCGTTCATCATAACACTGCTTTCCCACGATGGTCAACTCACGTGCACCATCTATAATTGTAAACATGGTTATGAGCTTTACAAGGCTTTACAAAGCGCGAGATAAACCCCATTTCAGGCGTTGCTTTTTTTCGTGGTTTACAAACCACCATGAGTGAAGGCATCCAAATCACAATTCCAGGTGCGATATATAAAATTGACAATGAAGGGTAATTCATAAAGACATTCTTTAGATTTTGATGACGATGTGAAATCAACGACAACACCGTTCGGCCGCTCAGGTTATGGGTTCGGAGGCAACGGGTTTGGGAATGGTGGGTTTGGTTTTGGTGGAGGATTTGGAGGACTTGATTCTCCCCAGATAACCACACCCACAAGTGCATTCCAACCTTCCGAGAAGAGTTACTTTTCTCACTCCCGAGCGGACTCGTCAACATCCATTGAATCGACTGGATCAACAAGCACCACATTTCCGAATAAACCCATCACTCCGTTTTCTCATTCCGCTCAACCATCTTTTGCCAATAATACAACTGGGTTTTCTAAAAAGCCATCTTTCGCCTCCATTCGCAATGCTTTCAAAAGTGCAAAACATTCAGAGGCACCCCCTGTTCCTTCATTTGACAATTCACCTCATCCGGTTCTGAGGAATCCCTTTGGAAACCGCTCAACTTCTTCCCTAAGCCATGGCGCCTCATATGAGTCAAGGGGTCGAGGAGGTCTACTATCAAAATCCAGAAGCCATGGTCCAACGAAGTCACAACATTCGCACAGCGGATCTATTTTCCACGTTTCTGACGCAGGCAGCGACCATGGCAACCTTCCATCACCACCACCTGTTCCTCGTGTTCCCAGCGCGTATGGAAAGATGTACCAGGAGGAGACAATACCAGATGTTGAAGAAGATAAAGTTGTCATGGACTTGAAGACTCCTTCGGACTACGCATTGCATGCTGTATTCATCAGGTTTGCTGGTCTAGCCGAAGAAAAGATCGATAATTTTCTTCGTCAACCCCTGGTAAGCGCTTCTTGAATCAATCCATACTTCCTAGTTAATTATGGTTATCCCAGGAGAAAGACGTTCTTCTTACAAACTTCATGGGCCCGGGGCTTGACAATAAGTTTGATGAGACACTACACTCGTTGGGCATTATCGCCCAAAAGCATGCCAAGCAAGTTATTGACTCTACTCTTCGCTTGCGAAGGACTCAAAACGAAAGTGTCACCGCTGAGCTCATTCGATCTCATACATCAAACAGAACACTCCGGCCAAACGAAATTTCTAGTCTTTTGAATGAGCGGAAATCGCTTGCTTCAATATACATCATGTGTCGTGCACTTATTGCCGTTCTCCAGTTGTTGTCGAAGGATGCCCTCGGTGACGCTCTTGGTTTCAGCCTAGAAGAGACGACTTTTGAACAATTTAGGAAGCCTGACCGGCAGTCACTCCACCAATCTTCCAACCACGGAATTAACTCACGGTTATATGCCGCTCTACTTGGCCATCTGGCCAACGTTAGGTGCGGTGTCTTAAATTGAATGTGTTTTATTCTAATGTTTTTATTTAGATTTATAAGTGTTACGGATCGTTTCTTGGCGGAACTTGCCCCTATAGCACAGGGACAAGTATCAAAAGATCTTGGAACTAAGTACGAGAATCTTGTAAAGGGATTGAGGAATATAAAAATCAAGGTGACTTGATTACTTCATTGCTTTCGGATGAAACTCAATAGAATGATAGGTTTGGCCGTCAGAAGCCTTCGAGGAAGGGGCAGAATTCATGGAATCTCTATCGAAATCTTACGTGAATGCACATGGGCTTAACTTGAAGATTGCCTTCGCGGAGTCTCTAGTTTTGTTGTTGCACCCTATTGGAAAGGTTACCCTCACTCTTTTCACTGGCTATGGAGAATCTGAAACGCCACATAGAGTGCACAAGCAGAAACAAATCACCCAGAATGGGCCAAAGCGATTGAAGTCATCTACCCTAAGGCTAGAGAGATGATGAATAAGCCACGATATTGGCAAGTTGCATTCCCGCTTGCCGTTACTAGCCTATGTGTGGCACCGCAAGCCTTTTTCCTCAAACAATGGCAGGCCATGTCTGAGAGCGCTCTCACGAAATTGAAGGTTCTGTCCCGCCTACCCATGTTTGCAATATCTAATCCGAACTCGATCAGGAACGTCCATATCGAACGATTGTCTTGAATGGCTTAGTACGGATTGTCTGGACATATTTATATCGTTGTCAGGAAGCCGCATCGACCACTATGAGCAAACTTGAAAACCTCATGAAATACTTCTTTCCTCCAAATCGGACTGCAATGATACCCGGTGACGACCTTCTGGAACCTCTGACATATATCGTTCATTTCATTCTCTCCCGGCATCCAGAGTATGGGAGAGCGTTATGTCTGGAACTACTTCAGGAGTCGACCATCAACAGTCTGCAGCAGAAGGGAGGCAATTTAGGTATCGCCCTGGCACCCGAAAGGTTTTCCATCGTCATCAACTCTATTCTTCTTTCACTTCATAATGCGGAACGAGAGGTTGTAATGCCATCCTGGCCCATATCTTCCGACTTCTCTATCTTCCCAGGCAAGGAGGATTATCCATCATCCTCAGACTACATCCCCCCCTCGATCCTCAAACCAGGACTGCAGGATTTTCTTGACCGGTGCGGATTGACCCTAGCAACGGTTGCGGCCTATTGTGGCAACTCAGTTGGCTCCATGTCCGTCTTCGACGACCAGTGGTCGCAAACGAGACTCAATTCTCAAATCGACGAGTTGAACAATTATGTTGTGCGGCGTCATCCCGACGGCATTACGGTTGCATACCCTAGCAATTTCACACCTCAAATATCTATCCTCAGCTCAGCATTTCAAGCTTGGCCCCGTTTGCTTCACTCGTCTCTTCAATTTGCGGACGTCGTAGACTTATTGCTGTGTGGGATCATCCACGTTGAACCTGCTCTCGGCGAATCGGCCACAGCGTCTCTGAAACGATTTATGGCTGACGATTGCAAGGCACTCGAAGTTGTCTCAAGGTTCAACCACTTTCTTTTCAACCCCAACAATGTTTGCCACGGTTCAGGTATCAAACTACATGTTGAATACTCTCCATTATTGGGTCTCTGGTACGACATAATTGAAGATTGGATAAGGCAGATTATTCACCGTGGCATCGACACCCTCCCCGATGCCGAACAAATATTATCCAGGTGTCTTGAAATCGAAGCCGCCTCGCTCTTCCTCTTGGCACACGTGCATGACGCAATACATTCCGTTGGCAGCAAGGTTGTTCGGCTGCTTGGCGGCCTTGCTTCGCATTTAACTTCAGCATCTGCAACTCGCCGTCTCTGTGTAATCGAACGACTGCTAGGAAAAGATGAAGTTAAATCTCACCTCAGTGGTTATGACGACCTTTTGGACAAGTCAGAACTGTCTCGTCTTGAGCAATGGCGGAAGTTCCAAGGAGATGATGTTGTCCTCCACATCTTAGACAGCCCGAATGAGAAAGACCGCAAGATTTGGCGATATATCTATCCGACGTTTCTTCAAAGTTGTATAAAGCACTCTGGTCCTACACTTGGCTCCTTGCGAGAATCTATCATTGCAACCGTTTCACGATATCACCCGTTTATGTCCCACCTTGCCGGCCTGAGCAGCAGGATGCCTCCCGGTTTCGCACCTAGAAACGAGAGGGATGGTTTCAAGCTAATTGTTGACAATAAACCTTTAATTGACCAATGGCACATATGGATCAAGATCCTCTGTGCAACAGCTGTCCCTCCTGATTCTGCCCGCCCAGCGCTTACCTCTCGAGAGCACAGTCGAGCTCCCTCGGACGTCAGCTTCGAGAGGGAGAGATACCTCACGACACGTGGGTTGTTTAGACATTTAACACCTTTCCTAGACTCCGAGTACACCATCTTTCGTGAAGCAGCGGTCTTGTGCATAAGCTCCTTTCCGGCTCACGCCTATCCATACCTTCTGGAAGATCTCAATCTACTTGCCGGTCGCCAATTTTATGATGACTCCAGGTCCAAGATTGTCATGACTCCGGGATTTGAACAACATCTTGGTATGTTGGGTTCCCGTCAATACCACGATGAATCGAGAGCTCGTTCGGGTAGTTCAACTTTACTCGGAGATCGTACTCGTCGCCAAGAACGTTTACATTCTGCAGTCGCCAGAATCTACCTCATAACAGCTCACCTGCTGGAAGAACAAAGGTCTCCCGCACGTCCTGCAGCCCTAAGTAACATCTTGAAGTTCGTCCGCAGCACTCAAACGTTTCTCACTGCTCCGGATGTGCGCGAAAATCACAATTTCAACCGTCTTCGCAGATACTTCTGTGGTATCGTTGAGCGCATTTTCGCGGGACTATCTAATCTCAAGGATTCTGAACGCTTTATCCCTTCGAATATGCACCTTACCCTTTACAGAATGTGCGAGGATTGGTGTCACGTTGGGCCCATGACCACACCGGCGAAGGAATTGGACGCGAAAATGAAAAGGGTTCTAGAAGCAAGCGATACCAGAGATAATAAAAACAACTTACAGCGATTCAGGCATGAGTCCTCCTTGCTTTCCCATGCGTCTATTGGAGCGCTTACTTCACTTTGTGTAAGCCTATTAAATCCCGATAGTCCGCTCCTCATCTGACTCTTTTTCAGCAGAAAGCTTTCTTCCCCCCCGAACAGGCCACAATTTCTCCAACAGATTCTACACCACCCGATTTATCTCAATCTCTGACTGTTCCAGCTGTGTTGAATCGCTTGAGTGCCATCATGACCTCGTCACACGCGTCAAATGTCGCCAAGGCAAAGTAGTACAGTTCCTTCCTGTAAATCCCTTCTTTATTTACATATTTTTTCAGGAACGCTCTTCGCTCTCTGCTCACTCACAGCGAAATAAACCGTGATCTGCTCCAGGAAACACTTCGAGGTTCTGCCGTGGTTGTAGAAAACATCGGCCTCAGTAATTATCATTTTTTCGAGGTGCTATCTCAAGTCGTCTGTGCGAATCAACACCACTTTACTTTCGCCCAAATCGCGTGCCTTTGTTTGACTAACTTACGACATCCATCTCTCAAAGTTCGGATGCTTGCTTTCAATATGCTTGAAGCTACCCACCAACAACATTCTGGTCTCTTGACCATGTCAACCTTCGAACCATACGTTGCAAGTCTAGCACCTGCGACTTACGTTCACGCACATAAACTCATTTCAGACTTTCTTGCCGGAGAACATCCATTCCAAGCCGTTGGCATGCTCGCACAATTGGGTCATTGGCTACCTCAACTTCCTGGAGAGGCATATGACACGAACAGCTTCCTCCTTCTGCTTCAAAGTCTTGAATTCTGGACTTCCAATATTAATCTTTCACAAGATGACCGGTCAGAACTGACCAAAGAAGGAGTTTCTTGCCTTTACCACCTGATGGCTTTAACACTTCGTTTTGGTCAAAGCCACACTGAACAGATTCTTGTTCTTTGGACGAAACTGGTGGATCCCCCTAACCAATCCAACGGCCGTTCAACGCTTAGATTTTTACTCGAACATGCACACAAGGTTGGGAGCATAACGTTTATCACTTGCGCTTCAAACGTCGTCGCTTCTCTCTGTCAAACACATATTGGGCGACAAATATTTGAGGAACTCTGTACAGTAATCGAACCAATCCAGATGTTGCCGAATGTGGAACATAAGTTGGGCTTGCCGTCTCCAGAAGAGCAGCAACTTTGGGAGGATCTCGACACCTTATTTGGAGAAGAACAGCCCCGTCTGTCGCTTGGCTCAGCTCAGTTTGCCTGGCTTTTTTTGTCTGATGCAGCTTTGCAACGTTATTGGGAATTGACAGATTATCTGCCGATTGTTCTCCACGCAATTTTTACCCACATAGACCACCGCATCCCTTTTATCCGAGACCGAGCCCACAGCATGCTTTTCCAAGTCCTTCGCTCTTGGACTCCTGGTTATGACGAATTACCTGAGAAATCAGCCGGTCGCTCTCGAACCTCTGTCAAGGAATCCATCTCACTTTTCGAAAAGGAAGCTGCATCTCTCTACTGGGAAGAAGAGGAATCGGGTTCCGCGACCATTCCCAAGATGCGATTGTTGTTAAGCCGAGTGCTTGTGTTCCTTGAACCTTTGTCTCCACAAGTTTTAGGACAATGGGGCACTCTCGCACTGACGTGGGGTACCGCGTGCTCTATTCGGGCAATAGCTTTCCGGTCTCTGCAGATATTCCGTGCGCTTATGCCCCGCGTTAAGAAGGCAGACTTTGCATTACTTGTTGGACGTCTTTCAAGCACCATAGCAGCTTCAGAAGATAACATCCAGACCTTCACAGCTGAAATCTTCGTCGCCATTGACGATGTTGCGAATGCAGACGAACTGGATAAAGCGCTGTTACCACAAGTGTATTGGTGCGTATGTGCGTGCCTGGCGACGACGGTAGAGAAAGAATTCAAACAAGTAGTTCACCTTATCCAATCATTACTAAAACGAATCGACCTCAATGACCCAGCCACAGTCGATCAGATTCTAGGCCAAAGACCAGCAGATTGGATTGGCTCTCCTTTCCTTCAACCCGCACTTTTGAAAGGCTTGAGGTCTTCCGTAACCTCCGCAGCCACCCTAGATGTATTACAAACCCTCACCCGAATTCAAGATAACCGACTCGTTGACGGATCCGGAGGACGCTTACGTGATCTGTATACTGTGGCACTTCCATGGTGTTTACATGCTATGGGAATACAGGATACATCATTGAAGGTCTTTGCAGAAAGTATCGGCACGTTGGCCGCTAATGAGAAACGGCCGGGTATCCAGAGGATCATGAACTCGTTCTCAAAGGGTCACTTCAGGACCAGAGATGACTTCCTCAGACAATCAGTTTCCAGCCTTCGAGATTTTGGTTCTCAGAACTGGACACAGATTGTCACGTTACTGCTTGGACTTATCCTCAACCAGGAGCGGTGGTTACGCATACAGGCTATGCAGGTTCTTAAGATCCTCTTCCAGCAGAGAGACGCCCGCAATGCTGAGCTCCTGGGATCAGAGCTGTTAATGCCTCTTCTCCGCCTTCTGGAGACTGACCTTGCGCCCCAAGCCCTCGAAGTTCTAGAAGAACCTATACTCATGTCTGGTGTTGGACCACCGGCCAAACATGTCCTCCGAATGAGCATGCATCTTGGTTCTGTACTGTCGCTGCATTCCGATGCAGACTCTGCACCCGTTATCTTTGGGGTACCGCAGGAGTCGGGTTGGTCTATAGCTGGCGCAGACGCCCTCCGTGACACATGCCGTGCCAACGTCTTGGCTGTCTTCGACTCGTGCTCTGTACCAACACGACCGTCACGGATTGACTTCGAACCCGAGCTTGAGGCATTAGCATCCATCAAAACACCTCTAGCTGATGACATAGGTGGTCCGGTTCAAAATCTTCACGAGCCTAACAATTTCTTCATCAACGACTCCTCTATGAATGAACAACCCACGAAGCGCCGAAACGCGTCCAGGCCCACTCGGCGGCTGGAAGCTCGTGTCGCAGCCATTCTTGCCAAATCCGCGGCTCCAGATTCTGTTACGGACATTCCGCAAACGCCCTTCCTCGATGTATTCAGTGTTGGTGGTATAGATGATCAGGATGATTCTGATGAAAACTCCGATAGCGACTCGGATACTGATGCATTTGTTTTCGATAGCATCACATCCTTTTCTTCCGAAGGTTCCGCTACTCCTTTGAGTAGTGCAAGGCATCATTAGAACTTTCCGGCTCTGGTATTTGACCATGTATTTGTTATTTATTTATTAGTTTTTATGCTGTCTGCTTCATGGCTTTGTTAGTACTTAGCTTGCATACATCGCGATTGTTATTTTGCACGTACTGATCACATTCAAATTGTATTATACCTTGCAATATTATCCCCGGTTAATTCATCATGCGTCGCTTTCTCTTCGAAACGTAACTCACAATGCAGAGATATGTATTAATGGTGCAAAATTTTCTGTTCTAATAGTAGGTTATGTGCATTCCTCATGATTTTATGAATTAACCTTGAATGTTACCTAACACCTCTCAAAAACCTTGTATAGTTCTGGAAGATCTGCAACTTGTAGCACATCTCTGTCTAACAAAGACTTGGGAGCAAGGAGGTACCGCCGTATAGCAGGGAAAAGAATGTGCTGGATCTGCCATCGTTCGGCTTTCCGCTGTTCTTGTCGTTGATCATGATCCTCTCCCTTGTCTTCTCCAGCAGCTGGTAGTGGAACATGAGAAGGAACTGGAATGTAGAAATATGCAAGCTCGCGCAAGAACGTATCAAAACATTCAGATTCTGAGGTCCAGTCAACCTTTGAAAAAGAAACACATCCACCACACTTCAAGAGAAAGAATTATTCACACTCACACCTGTGGTCCAAGCCGCATTAGAAAGTCTGGCAAACGATCCAAATTCGGGACGTAATCCTTCAAGAGAAGAGGTATACTTTCCAGCATCCCCTCCCCCGAAATATTCAGAGAAAAGTATTCAGATAACATATCCCGACTGTCTCGAAGAAGCTTCTCTATACGCTGTAGCGAAAAAAACTAAGCATCAGAGCTGACAAGAAAGAAAAGCGGTGACATACGTCCACGATTTGTTGGTTTGTCAATTGGCTGCTCGATGTTGTCTCATCTGCCTCCACGGCAATTTCCAATAGACTCCTCAGCGAAGGTGGGGGTTCGAGTTTGATCCTGCTAAAGTCACCAAATTGACGCAGGCCGAGCTGATAGAAGAACTCCTCTCTGAGTACAATTGTCGTAAATACAGAGGTAAAGGGGGAAAAAATCAATATGCGGAGAGGAAGACTCACGCAAGAGCACCGTGATTCAGAAGATACAACTTTGTCGAGTACTGCATCAAGCTTAAACACCTCTCCAGATCCACAATTCCGACAAATATATGCTTTTCTAAGATCTCAGTCAACTCTAACAAAAAAAAAGTCTGTCGTTCGCATTGAACATAAAATGAATACCGAACCCACGTCGATGTTTCCCTTTCAGGACCTTCTTCCTCAGATCCTTGACGGAAGTTAGGAAACACTCTGACTCTTTTATCTCCCTCAACTTTGAAAGTGTATTACTCGGCGTCGTGACCGGATCCGCCTTAGCTAAATCCGACGACGAAGATGCCAATGTGCCACCATGATTTGCAACAGGGAACATCGAATCTAGAGTCCGATCTTGTGTCGACGTTCGGACTTTGTAATGAGAATAGACCCTTTGTTTCATTACCTCCGCTGATTGTCAACTCTCGTTCAACACAAAAATCACAGCAATACAATTAGAGGTGACCTACTTGAGGGAGGCATCGCATCGTCGACATCCTCATTCGCTTCACCTTCAGCCCTTCTACTCCGCTTCCTGGATGACGTTGGTTGCTCTTCACCAAGAATTCCTCCCGTAAGTAGAGTCTATCCAATCCAATCAACATTGTTCACGCGCCCCTCATACCCAAAAGATCACTCACCTGGTATTCGAACGTTCTAGATTGGCTTTGCTTTGCCAAATTCTCCTGGATTGCATCAGCAATCTTTTCTGTAATAACATCCTCGTCGAGGAAATGAACTTCGCGTTTTGTCGGGTGGACGTTAACGTCTAATGATTGTGGATCAATTTGGAGACTAGCCGAGAGAAAAAGTAGTGTTCAACCGTTATATGTCATTGACTCAAGGAAGGAAAAGGATTACCTCAAATACATAAAAGGCGATGTTCCCTTCGGCAATATGCTTTGATACGCAGCTTCCAGAGCTCGTTTCATACGAGGAGACTCAACTAAGCGATCTAAAATCTTTGTTATTAAGTTTCTGGCGAGGTACCTACAAAATAGCGCTTACGATTGATAAACAGCAGAAAGACGAATTTCTTAGCCTGGTAATTCGCATTCGTGAAATATGCCTCCGCGGACCACGATTCGGGTTGATCAGGCTCCTCTTGTTCCTGTTCGTCCTCATCTACGTCCATATCATCATCCCGCGCTCGTCCTTTCCCTTTCTCTTTCGGTTTTGACGATGAAGATATCTTTGCATTCAACAACTCCTTCGCAATTGAATGACCATAGAGCAGTCTTATGGTGCTCTGCGTATCAGACGAAGAGGGCGTAACTAGTTCAGGTGAAGGGGAGCCCGCCTACCGGCATTGGATCAGAGAGCTGCTTTTACAATTACTGATGACGGAAAACGCACTTTCTTGCACATAAATGCCACATTGGAGTTATGGACAGCATATTTTGTCATGACATCAAGGATTCTAGAATACTCTTCTGATGGGTTTCTCATTGCTGAAAGACGCGTCGGTGTGTTATAAAATAGATCTTCGATCTGGAGGCGAAGAGACGTGTCAGACTGCGTCACCTTTCACGCAAAAGTATGCCCACGATAATAGAGGTACCGTCAGTACCGGCACACGGCCGTGGGCTCGACCTCTGACCCGTTTTGGCGTCAATAAGTACACCATCGGAATATGACGCTCTGTAAAGTAAGATTACTTGCTTTCTAAAATTGTATAAGACAAAATCACGAACTTCCAAGCACAGTTATCCATCTTTGTTTTCGTAACGACAGACAAACGCGAAACATGTGACATGGAGGCAAGTGCTTCGCCTCTAAATCCGTATGTTGTAATACGCCTCAAATCCGAGAAGGTAGACAGTTTCGAAGTCGTAAAACGCTCCGCAAGTATAGGTAAATCTGCTTTCTGCATCAAGTATAGTCAGACCTAACTCCATCAGTTGAAAGGAAGCGAAGGACCAGACCCTGATACCACAACCATTGTCTTGAATTTGCATAAGTTTTATGCCACCATCTTTGACAGTAACCCGAATGGAGGTTGCCCCAGCGTCCAGACTATTCTCAAGGAGCTCTTTCAACGCAGAAGCAGGTCTATGGATGATCTATACACCAATGTTTAAAAGGTGGACCAAAATATGAACTGCAAATTACAAACCTCACCAGCTGCAATCTTATTGATGAGATTCTCGCTCAGCCGACGAATTGGCTTAGGTTCAGCTTCAGAAGGCAATGCTGTATCGTTCATGTCGTTATAGGGGGGATTGAGAGCAGGTCGTCAACATTGTTGACTGGAGAACAACTTGAAATTGGTCTAAACCCTAAAATAGCCAAACACAACACTGCAGAGTCTATCACATTTGTATCACATCCGTACATATTCCTTCATTTAAATCTACAAACAAGATGGCCACAGCAGCGATCAACAGTCTATCAACCTTTGCACCCCTCCCATTACCCGTCGACAAATACAGAGGTGCCGTAGTCGAGGTAATTGCTGTGCCATCGTTGAGGCCTGCTTTGCGAACTGAACTTCATAATAGGACCTTCAACTGCCACCAGCGTTCTCTGTTTCCTCCAATGAAGCCATCTCACGGGCTATCGAAATGGCATACGAACGAGATTTCTCTCATATTCCGTACGATTGGCCACTAAGTCACCTTTTTCTCCACTGAACTTGTTTTTCGTATATTTCATGTCGCATTCAGAGTTCTCAACTGGAACCGTCGACCTTTGGGATACGTCGATGTTGCAAAATTGAAGGAGAAGTGGGAATCGGGCGAAGCAAAGCCAGTGCGTTCTCTTCCCTTCTCACTTACAAATCTCTAAAACATCTCTTACAGGATGACAATGTACGCCAATATGCGATCCGTTTCAACCGAAGTTCAGCTCATCCCTACACGACCATCACTCCGCTCACACCACTTTCTGAACTGGAGGAGTTCCTCAAGATTAACATCTTCGCCCTCGGTACGTTTCTTTCCTGCCCGTCGCGTGTGCACCTGAACTCGCTTATCGGTGCACAATAGTGACGGATCATAACCGTAAATTTGTGTTGGCAGTCGCCACTGCTCAAGACCTCGAAAACTTTGTTACACGCCGAGGCTCATAATTGGCCAAGTCCGAGTCGTTCCGATCTTCTATCTTTTTATGTTCTCTAAATCTCATCTACTTGATCCCAAGTGAGTTGGAATAGGTGGTTTAGGATACTATATCTTTATTTAATTCATTCATAGAATGTAAATGAAATAAATCTATGTGGAATGATAAATTTTACTACATAAGCCTGCAGTGTGGATGGATGGAGTCAACAGCCTACATATTAACAAGGAAAGAATCTGTCCAATGCAATGTTGAGGTTTGGTGTAGGTTTTCCAAAATATCAGGAAATGAAATATCAAATATATAATCTTCTGAAAGCACACACATTCTGAAATGTCACTGGGGTATGAAATAAATGATCAACTGAGACAGCTCACACTCTAAATGATACAGAAACAGGAAAACCCTTGTAGATGATGAGGGGAAAACACTTAAAATGAACACTCACTTCACACAATAGTACTGGACCAAGAAATCTTATTAAAAGTAGAGAGGAAACACAAAAGAAAAGGATAATCTACATCTTTCTACCTATTTACCATCAGTAAAACGTGGAAAAGTTGATTTGTCGTTGTGACAGTGGTAATTCCAGTAACATGCGGTACAGTCTGATGTGGTAGTATAAGGGATTACAACAGGTGTATAAGGCTGTAGGTAGACTATACTCCATGTACCATAAAGGAGCTTACCTACGCTGGGTCTGTAAGAATTCCAGGACAATATCAGGGATATTTCATGCTTACATGTAAGGACCATCCATGGGTCATCATTATCTCCAGGAGATAAGGTTAGTATAACCAAAAATCATGGTGGGTACATAGTTGTGTGCCTCAAAGGGTATTATTTTGGTTGACAATTCTGGTGTTAGATTATGCATAGGGTATGATAGCGTACAGCAATGACAAGGTGATCATAAATTGTAGTAACCTGTGGTCATCCTCGTCGCTAAATTCATCTTCCTCCTCAGAGGCGACAGGTCAAAATTCGCATATAAAATTGAACAGCAGATCTAGGGCCTCGGACTGTGGGACGCTCAGTGTATTCCCGGTGCCCGGGGATTTCTAAGCACAGGCGTTGGCCATGAATGGCGCAAAAAAAAAAAAAAGCAAGGAAAGAAAAGCCCAGGGCATACCTAGTGAGGGTTCGTCACGGTGTTGGAAGGCACCTGTTTGTGTGTTAAGTTGTTGATTAAGAAGCGAGGATTTTCAATCCTCAGGTCTAACCAAAATTCATGGTAGGCACACAGCTGCGGGCCTCAGCAGGTATTATTTGGGGGTACACTTCCAGTGTTAGATTATACAGCAATGACGAGGAAAATCATAAATCGTCGTAACCCGTGTCATCCTCGTCGCTAAATTCAATCTCCTGCTCTGTGTTGTCTTCCTCCTTGGGTTCATCTGAATCGCTACCATCCGAGTCCGCGTCCTCATCTTCGTTAGCACAGTTGCCCCCATCATCTGAAAGGTCATCATCATAGGTAATGTCATCTTCATTTTCACCTTCAATCATGGCATCCAAGTGGTTGACTGTCGTATGTTGGCATTGATGACCAATGCCACTTCCAAGTTGTCTTGTAAACATGTCACGATCGACAAAGCTATATTAAAACATTAGAATACTATGGGGGTTGCTCGCGGAGACTCACATTCCAACATAATAACTAGCCCAATCGTCATGCCCACCATTTGGCCGCGCTTCGGTGACGCCTGCCAGTGCGTCAATAGTTAACAGCTCAGTTGACCTACCATCCACAAACGACGGGATAAGGTGACAGCCACGGATAATGTGTGCTGGGTCCAGAAAGCCAAACGCCAATTCATCGGAATCCGGTACAAAGCCAATCTTAGGAAGCCTCGCCTGTTTTCTCCCAAAGGAACGACCAGGAACCACGCCAAGCCATCTAACCCAAATAAAGTCCATCCTCTGGGGTCGAAAGTCCTGTGAGCGTTGGCCAGTGTGTTGAACCTCGGCATGAAATGCTCCCAAAACACAAGCATACCAAAAGGGATGGGCCCCTGGTTCTGTCTCCGGCGATGATACCATGACGAAAGGATGGGTGCGGGGGTTGACTGTATCATAGTCACGTCGCATGTCATAGGTCGTGTAATTGACGCGCATGGTTCTATGTCGGTACACTGTGTTATTTCGAATCCGAATTGAGTTGCGGTCGTCATGGGTGAGTGAACCATGGGTGTCGCCGTCAAACTTGAGGTTGAGGATACGACCTAAGAGATGGTCTTGTAGCTTGCAAATAAAATTCTATGGGTCAGTTCACAAATTAAGTAAGTATGTGCTAATGGAAAACATCGTTACCCACCTTCTTAGCTGGGTCATTTGGAGTTGACTGAACAAAGTCAAACAGGGATACTGGCGAATTCCGGGACGAGGAAATGTAGTGGTGATCCTCTAGCCGTGCATTTGTCGACGCTTCCTGCTCTTCTTGACCTTCACCTTCTCGGAACATTTCTTTCCGAGCATACTTCTTGCCAATCTGGATCATGGCGTCCTTTTTATTCGTGAGGCCATACAGGCGCTTGATAAGGCGGTGTGCAAGCTCACTCTGTGTCATACCTGAGTCAGTAAAACGGGCTTATGGCTGTGGACAAATTACTCACGAGCTGTGTCGAGTATGAATCAGTTGTGCCAAACAGACGAATGTGCGAAACGTAATCGCCTAGGAAATGAAACTTCACGGTAAACAGATTGAGAATTTTTGCTTTCCGACTGGTTGTAGAGGTTTGCGGGTTTTTTTCTGGTGGTGAAGGGATTCAGAGTCAACTTTATGTACAAGTCTCACACTGCCAGTGGTGATGACTCACGCGTCTGCATTTGGCCGCCTGGTGTGTTACTATTAGAAGGTGTAGCAGTATTCTCTTGCCTGCGGCGTTCATGGGCTGCTGCTTCACGGGGTAATTCAACCGTAGCGAATGTGGTGCACGTTAGATCACGGAACTGTCGCATTAGCTGGCCAAATTCGATAGTAAGATTGTCGAGGAGTTTTAACGAACCCTCTGTCTGCATTCGAAGCTTAGCCAAGGCATGCCACTCTGCAGTATGGTAAAGTAGCTTCATCAAACGGCGATTGTGTTCGCCTTCAAGCAAACCTTCGAATGCGGGAATTGAGCACTGTGAAAAATGAGTCGAACAATGACACATAAATGAAATGAGCTACCATACCTGCAGAAGATCCTCGAAGTCTCGTGCAGCCATCTTCTTCATTTCTGAGGAGTTGGCTGCAAATTTTCGAATGGTTCCATGTCCGAAAGTTGAGATTTGATGATATCTGGGCACAGGGATTGGCAGTCATGTGACAATCAGTGTTGGACAGCTCACCTCTTCACATACCTAAGCTACAGTGTAGCGTCTAGACGGTCTACCGAACGGATACAGTGTAGCCGTCTAACACCGAGCGA